>R17__coassemble_141_pt1 | contig 63216 bp, 58 predicted proteins | sample R17__metabat2_high_PE_012 | metagenome-assembled genome bin R17 | reverse complement strand
ACTGTATAAGTAGATTGCGCGCTTATCTACTTACACAGTTTATTTTACACTCTCGTCCTTTTATAATGCCGTACCTTTAGTGGGTATTTTAAGCTTAGAGGTATCTACACCCTCTAATTCTAATAATTTAAGCTTGGTAGTGATGCCTCCAGCATAGCCTGTTAATGAACCGTTGGCAGCAATCACACGATGACATGGGATAATAATAGAAATAGGATTATGTCCAACAGCTCCTCCTATTGCCTGGGCTGACATTCTTTGAATTCCTCTTTGCTTGGCAATCTTTTTGGCGATATCATTGTAGGTTATATAGCTTCCATAGGGAATTTCACATAATATCTTCCATACTTCCTGCCTGAATTCACTTCCTATAGGCTTTAACTTTAATTCATCAATAGAAGGCTTTTGACCATCAAAATAACGATCCAGCCAAAGCTTAGTCTGTTTTAAAACTTCATTTTCTTTTTCTATTATAGCTTCATCAATACAATCACAATAGTACTTCTGATTTTCTAAAAATACTCCTATTAAAGCATCATTGTCTGCTACAAGCAGATATTTCCCTACAGGAGATAAATAATAGGTTGAATAATACATAGAATCATCCTTTCCATATGATCTGATCTAGTTTTGAATATTCTTCATCACTTAAGGATGAGACCTTCCAAAAGTAAATACTGGCAACTGATCCATAAGGACTAAAACGTTTATAATATTTTGAATATAAGTCTTTAGTTAGCTTTTTATGATGATAGACTCTTTCTATCCCTTTTCGAATAGCCAGATCACCATAGCTTAATATATTTTTTCTTTGCATCCCATGCAGCATAACCATTTCAGCAGACCATTTTCCTATTCCTTCTAATGAACTTAATAGAGTAATGATCTCTTGATCCTCTAAGGTATATAATTGTTTTAAATCTATTTCATGGTTAAATACCTTATGAGTAAAAGAAATAATATAATCCACCTTTTTGAAGGTTAAACCATAGCTTTGCAGTTCTTCCTTGCTTAAGGAAAGAATAGTAGAAGGAGTGATTTCCTTTAAATCATCCAATAATCTTTGTTGAATGGTATGATGTGCTTTAGCAGAGATCTGTTGGGAGATAATAGCATCAACGATTGAAAAATATAAATCCGAGTTACATGGTCTTTCAATAAAGCCAAAATAATCAATTACCTTACTTAGCTTTTTATCCTTTTTCTTTAGATATTCTATTTCTTCATTTCCATATCTAAAATATTCATTCATAAGTAATCCTCTAAAGATACGATATTATTGTATATGATCTGAAACTTATAATCAGGTCTATTTAGATCCTGATGGTAATGACCACAAAACCAGTAATGATAAGTAATAGATTGATTGATTTCATCTAAATAAGCAGTAGCTAAATTATTATGATGAGTCTGATGAAGAATAGGATCAATAAAGGAATAGGGCATACAATGGGTAAGCACAAAATCTACCTTATTATTATGCATCTGCAGCATTCTAATTCCATGAATCATTTCACTTTGTTTTGGGATTTCTTCCTTCCAATAGTCAAAATTTAATTTACGATAGGATTTATCTCTGGTATTTGCCCCTCCCATACAAAAGAAGGTATGCCCTTCAATTGTATAATATTCTCCACGCATTAAATGATAAATATTATTTGCATGAGGATGGATCTGTACCTTTCCACCGAATAATTCAGTAACACTCTGTTTATACCAGAAGGGATGATTATCATGATTCCCATCAATAAATAGAATAGTAAAGGGTAGAAGAGATAACTGATGGATCAAAGAGTGATAAATTTCTCTTTCTTTGATCATTCTAGGATTCTCTAATATTTCATCACTTATATCACTATTATAGAAGGGTAAGCCAAAATCCCCTAAAATAATTAAATAATCATTCTTATTTAGATGTTTTGTTTTATCAAATACTTTAGAAATATCTAATGCTTTATGGGTATCTCCTGTTAAATAGATCATATTTGCCACCTCATGATTATTATAACAGATTTTGAAATTTAGTAAGAAAGGAAATTATATCTTTATAAATAAAACGATATTTTTTACATATTGATTTTATATATTATTTGTAACAAACTAAAATAAAGATAAATAGAGTGAAAATTACGAAGCTTTGATATAATCGAAGAATATAAAAAAAGAGCTGATTTAGATATGATGGTACAGTAGTAAATTCATAATATAAAGGAGAAGAAACAATGTATAAATTAATCGTTTTATGGTGTATTTATTTTTTCGACACAAGATGTTTATTTGTTTTATTTTCTAACCAAGAGATGTTTTCTTATATTTTATTATTGCTCCAGACCATGGTATTACTGAAAATACATAAAGAATACCAAAATTATAAATTAACTTGGATGACTTATCTATTAATTCCGATATTAGCAATTGTTTTATACCTTGATTTTGAATATCCAAATTCTTATTTTCGTAATGTATGTGATTGTTTATCTATCGGTCTATTGTTGTCAGTTCTATTTGAAAAATATGGAAACTGGGTTAAGAAAAATAAGTAGATTATAATAAAAAAGGTGTTCAGAGAACACCTTTTATTGATGGATCAATCCTAATTCGATTGCTTTTTCAGTTACTGCCTTTGCAACTGTTGTAGATACTCTTGTATCAAATACAGAAGGAATAACATATTCTGGTTTTAATTCATCTTCAGATACTAAGCTTGCAAGACCCATGGCAGCAGCCATTTTCATTTCTTCTGTGATCTTAGTAGCATGTGCATCTAAAGCTCCTCTAAATAGACCAGGGAATACTAATACATTATTAATCTGGTTAGGATAATCAGATCTTCCTGTACCAATAATATAAGCACCAGCTTCTTTAGCGTCATCATAAGTAATTTCTGGTTCAGGATTAGCCATAGCAAAAACAATTGCTTTATCGTTCATGCTTCTTACCATATCCTTAGTTACTAATCTAGGAGCAGAAACACCGATAAAAATATCAGCACCAACCATTGCTTCAGCCATTGTACATCTTCTGTTATCTGGATTAGTGATTTCTGTTAATTCCTGAGTTAAGAAATCATATTTATCATAATCTTCTTTGATAATAATTCCATTGATATTAAAGGCATAGATCGTTCTGATTCCAAAGTCCCATAACATCTTAATAATTGAACTTCCAGCAGCTCCAGCTCCAGAAATAACTACTTTCACTTCTTCTTTTTTCTTTCCAACTACCTTTAAAGCATTAGAAATTGCTGCTGTTACACAGATAGCTGTACCATGCTGATCATCGTGAAATACTGGAATATCTAATTCTTCCTTTAAGGTTCTTTCGATTTCTACACATCTTGGTGCAGAGATATCTTCAAGGTTGATTCCACCATAGGTTGGGGCAATAGCCTTACAGATTGCGATAATTTCTTTTGGATCTTTTGTATCTAAACATACAGGAACTGCATCTATATTGGCAAAACGTTTAAATAATACAGATTTACCTTCCATTACAGGTAAAGCAGCTTCAGGACCAATATCTCCTAATCCTAATACTGCAGTACCATCTGTAACTACAGCTACACTATTTGATTTCCATGTATATTTATAAGCTAGATTTACATCCTTATGGATCTCTCTACATGGTTGAGCGACTCCTGGAGTATATGCGATGGATAAGTCATGGAAATTTTCAATTCCCATTTTACTATTTACTTCTAATTTTCCCTTTGATTTTTCATGAGCTAATAAAGCTTCTTCATATATATCTGACATTTTTAATCCCCCTTAAGCAATACTATCTTAACATAAATAGATGGAATTGAAAACGAAAAAAAATATGTTACAATAAAAGGGGTGGGTGAAAAAAATGAAAAAATTAATATTTTTAGATATAGATGGAACCTTGATCGATAACTATCATGGTTTATGTGATATAAATGAAATAACTAGAAAGGGAATTGCCCAGGCACAAATACATAATGATGTATTTATTGCCAGTGGAAGAACCCATTGCTTTATTGCCAAGAATATCTTAGCTTATCCCTTTGATGGCTTTGTAATGTGTAATGGTGCATATGTAGAATATCATGATCAGTGTATCTTTAAACGTATGATCCCTCTTGAAGCAAAACAGGTATTAATTGAAGCATGTAAGAAATATAACTGGGATTTCTTTATTGAAAGCAGGGATGCGATCTATGTTAAAGACTTAGAAGATCCAAGTACAAAATATTTTATGAATATCTGGCATATGGATCCTCTAACAACCTTTGATCACTTTAAAGTAGAAGAAATAGAGTGTTATATCGCAATGATCAATATTCATAGTGAACAAGAGGTTAAGCTGATGACAGATATCTTAGAACCATACTTTGATATAGCCAGACATCCTAATAAGCTATCCTTTGATTTAAATATTAAAGGGGTACATAAAGGAACTGGAATTGAAGCTTTATGTAAGAATATGGGTATTCCAATTGAAGATACAATTGCTTTTGGAGATGGAAATAACGATATTGAAATGATTGAAACTGCAGGAGTAGGAGTAGCTATGGGAAATGCTCTGGATAATCTTAAAAAAGCAGCTGATGTGATCACGGATGGAGTACTAGAAAATGGTGTAGTAAATCAGCTAAAGAGAATGAAAATTATCGAATAATAGGTGGGAAATATCTCATCTATTTTCTTTTTAATAAAAAAACATTGAATTAATGACTAAAAATAACGGGAAATATTTATCACTTGATAAAAAATAAAGAATATTATTTAGATTATTAAAATTTACGCTTTCAAAATTAATAAATGAGAAAGAATTGTTGAAAAAATTAGTTTTTTCTCATTTAGAAAAACAGTTACCCTTAAATAAATTAAGTTTTATAAATAAAATAGTTAAAATATTTAAAGTAAAAAATTCACATAATATTTGTGAAATAATTCATAAATAGCATTTACAAATGCTTTCATTGGTAATTTCATGTTTTCAAATTATCATTTGATAAAATAGTTCTTGTCAAATCTTTCACAATAAGGTATGATGAGCTTGTAAAAAATAATTTTTTCACAAAAGCGGAGGTAAGAAAAAATGGCAGAAGAAATTAAACAAATGTCAAACGAAGAAATCGATGTGTATGTTGATGGCTTAGTAAAGAAAGCATTAGTTGCATTAGACGAATTCGAACGTTTAGACCAGGAAGCAGTTGACTACATCGTAGCAAAATGTTCAGTAGCTGGACTTGATCAGCATGGAACTTTAGCTGAAGCTGCAATCAAGGAAACAGGAAGAGGTGTTTTCGAAGATAAAGCAGTTAAAAACTTATTTGCATGTGAATATGTAACAAGTAATTTACGTCACTTAAAGACAGTAGGAATTATCAATGAAGATCCAATTTCAGGAATTACTGAAATTGCAGAACCAGTTGGGGTTGTTTGTGGAATCGTACCAACTACTAACCCAACATCTACAGTAATCTTTAAATCATTAATCGCATTAAAGACTAGAAACCCAATTATCTTCTCATTCCATCCATCAGCTCAGAAATGTTCAGCTATGGCAGCAAAGGTAATCTATGAAGCAGCAGTTGCAGCTGGTGCACCTGAAAACTGTATTCAGTTCTTAGATTTAGGATTCCCTTCAATGTATGCTACTACTTCATTAATGAAGAACCCTGGAGTTGCTACTATCTTAGCTACAGGTGGTAATGCAATGGTTGCTGCTGCATATTCTTGTGGTAAACCTGCATTAGGTGTAGGGGCTGGTAACGTACCTGCATATGTAGAAAAGACAGCTAATATTAAACGTGCTGTTAACGATATCGTATTATCTAAATCATTTGACAATGGTATGATCTGTGCTTCTGAACAGGCTGCTATTATTGACCATGAAATCTATGATGAAACAATCGCTGAATTCAAGAGATTTAAGACTTATTTCGTAAATGAAGAAGAAAAAGTTAAACTTGAAACATATATGTTTGGATGCAAGGCTTACACTGATGAAGCTAGAAACAGCACAAAAGGTGTATTACCTGCAGTTGTAGGTAAACCTGCTCCTTGGATCGCTGAACAGGCTGGATTTACAGTTCCTGAAGATACACAGATCTTAATGGTTGAATGTAAGGAAGTTGGACCAGTTGAACCATTAACAAGAGAAAAATTATCTCCAGTACTTGCTGTATTAAAAGCTGAATCAACTGAAGATGGTATCAATAAAGCAGCTCAGATGGTTGAATTCAATGGTTTAGGACACTCTGCAGCAATCCATACAATGAATCATGATGTTTCAGTAGAATTCGGTTTAAAATGTAAAGCAATCCGTGTAATTGAAAATGCTCCATCTACTTTCGGTGGTATTGGTTCAGTTTATAATGCATTTATTCCTTCATTAACATTAGGATGTGGTTCTTATGGACACAACTCAGTATCTAACAACGTTAGTGCAATCAACTTATTAAATATTAAGAGAATTGGGAGACGTAACAATAATATGCAATGGGTTAAATTACCACCAAAGATCTACTTCGAAAGAAACTCAATCCAATACTTACATGATATGAAAGTTATGGAAAGAGCTATGATCGTTACAGATAGAGGTATGTATACATTAGGTAATGTAGCTAAGATCGAAAATGTAATCAGATCAAGAAGAAACCATGTTGAAATTGAATTATTCTATGATGTTGAATCAGATCCTTCAATTGATACAGTATATAAAGGTGTAGAATTAATGAATAAATTCCAACCTGATGTTGTTATCGCATTAGGTGGTGGTTCAGCAATGGATGCTGCTAAAGTTATGTGGTTACTACATGAACATCCAGAAGTTAACTTTGATGATATCAAACAAAAATTCATGGACATCAGAAAACGTGCATTCAAGTTCCCTGAATTAGGAAAGAAAGTAAGATTGATCTGTATCCCAACTACTTCAGGTACTGGTTCAGAAGTTACTCCTTTCGCAGTAATTACTGATAAGAAAGCTAATAAGAAATATCCATTAACTGACTATGCATTAACTCCACAGGTTGCTATCGTTGACCCTGAATTTGCTTTAACTATGCCAGCTTCTATCGCAGCTGATACAGGTATTGACGTATTAACTCATGCTATTGAAGCTTATGTATCTATCTTAGCATCTGACTTCACTGATGGATGGGCTAAACAGGCTGTTAAGTTAGTATTTGATTATTTACCAAGATCTGTTAAGAATGGTAAGAATGACCCAGAAGCAAGAGAAAAAATGCATAATGCTGCAACTATCGCAGGTATGGCATTCGCTAATGCTTTCTTAGGTATGAACCACTCAATGGCACATAAGATCGGTGGAGAATTCCATGTACCTCATGGACGTACAAACGGTATCTTATTACCACATGTAATCAGATATAATGGTCAAGTTCCAACTAAGTTAAATATCTGGCCTAAGATCGAAAACTATAAAGCAGATATCAAATATATGGAATTAGCTCAATTAATTGGTTTAAATCCTAAGACTCCAGAAGAAGGGGTAGAAATGTTTGCTCAGGCAGTTGAAGATCTATGTGATGAAGTAAATCTAGCAAGAAACTTCAAATCACAGGGAATCAAGAAGGAAGACTGGTTCAATGCTCTTCATAGAATGGCTATGAACGCTTATGAAGATCAATGTACTCCAGCTAACCCTAGAATGCCTATGGTTGCTGATATGGAAAAGATCATGGCTAAATGCTGGGATTACAATGATCCAGATGTAGTTGAAGAAGCTCCTGCAACAAAGAAAAAAGCTAGCAAGAAATAAGAATTCAATACTCATAGATTAACTCTATGAGTATTTTCTTTACAATTATTCCTATCATTCATAATTTGAATAATTTAAATGAATTAATATTGACATTGGGGGAATTATCAAGTAAAATATAGTCAAGAACTAAAATTTTCCTAAATACCATTTATTAGTTCTACTTCTCGTTTAACCAGGGTTCCCTAGACTCTGGTTTTTTCTTTATTTAGTGTTTTATAAGCATTTATTTTGTATTTTGTTCACTATATTTCTAATAGAATAGAAATTATAATAAGATTGTAAATGAGGTGAGGAAAATGGTAAATGTAATGATGATCTTATTGATCCTGATCATGATAGTAGCAGGAAGAATGATCGTAATAGAAATGGAAAGAAAGGCATGGGATGAGGTGGTACTATCATCAGGAGGATTGATCATGGTATTGATCTTTCTATTTTACCATTATATCCTTATTCTTCCTATGGTTTAAATTTATAAGGTTCTAAGGAACCTTTTTTTATTTTAATGGACAAATTATAAAATTAAGCATAGAATAGTGATGTTAAAAGGGGGTAACGATATGAATGATGTAAGAATACAAGATGATTTATTTGATGCAATGAATGGTGAATGGCTTAAAAGTGCAGTTATTCCTGATGATAAGCCAACAACTGGGGGATTTGCATTATTAGTAGAAGATGTGGAAAAAACTTTAATGGCTGATTTTGATGCCTTTTTAAAGGGGAAAAAGACAACAGATCTTCCTGAATTACAGGATGCTATTAAATTATATGGTAAGGTATTAGATGTAGAAAGAAGAAATAGAGATGGAATTCAACCTGTATTACCTTTATTAAATACAATCAAGAATATTAAAAGTGTAGAAGAATTAAATCAGCAGGCTAAGGAATTAATGCTATGGAACTGTGATCTTCCTATTAATTTTGGAGTACAAGCAGATATGAAGGATGCTACTAGTCATTCCTTCATTGTTTTAGGTCCTTCTATTATTTTGCCTGATACTACCTATTATGGAACAAAAACAGGAGATCAGCTTTTAGAAGTTTATAAAACAATGGCTATGAAGGCATTAGAAGAAACAGATCTATCTAAAGAAGAAAGAGAACAGTATTTAGCAGATACAATTGCTTATGATGCTTTGATCTCTAAAAAGGTTAAGAGTCAGCTGGAATGGGCTGATTATGTGAATAACTATAATCCTATGAGCTTAGAAGAGGTATGTAAAGCTGTAGCTCCTTTTGACTTAAAGGGATTATTGGAACAGATCTATGATCATTTACCTGAAACTATAGTAGTATTTGATCCTAAGGCAATCAAAGAAATGAATGGATACTTTAATGAAGAAAATCTAGCATTATATATCCACCATACCTATGTTAATAGTTTATTATCTGCTAGTAAATATTTATCTGAACAGTTAGCTAATAATGCTACTACATTTAGAAGAGCATTAACAGGAGTGGCAAGTGATCCAACATTAGAAAAACAAGCCTTTTTAATGGCAAGTAATACCTATAGTGGAGCTGTAGGTGTATATTATGGTAGAACTTATTTTGGTGAAGAAGCAAAGAAGGATATTGTTTCTTTAGTAGAAAAGATTATTGAAACCTATAAAAAGAGAATGAGTAAAAATACCTTCTTAAAGGAAGAAACAAAGCAGAAGGCTATTTTAAAGCTTTCCACAATCGCTATAAAGATGGGATATCCAGACAAGATCGATCCTTTCTATGCTACCTTAAAGATCAATGATGAAGCTTCCTACTATGCGAATATGCTTGAAATTCAGAAAGCTAAGATCTTAAAGAATTTAAATAAACTATATATAAAAGTAGATAAACAGGAATGGCAGATGCCAGGACATATGGTTAATGCCTGCTATGATCCTAGTAGAAATGATATTACCTTCCCAGCAGCTATTTTACAGAAACCATTCTATTCAATTGAACAGACTGTTTCTGAAAACTTAGGTGGTATTGGTGCTGTTATTGGTCATGAGATCTCTCATGCCTTTGATAATAATGGGGCTCACTTTGATGAAAACGGAAACTTAGCTAACTGGTGGTCAGAAGAAGACTTTGCAGCCTTTAAGGAACTGACAAATCAGATGATCGAACAATGGGATGGTATTGAATACTATGGTGGCAAGGTTAATGGAGAACTTGTTGTAAGTGAAAATATTGCCGATAATGGTGGTATGGCAGTTACACTAGAAATCATGCATGATCTAGAAAATACAAGCTTTGAAGAATACTTTAAAAACTGGGGTAAAATCTGGTGCATGAAGGGTAGAAAGGAATATATCTTATATCTATTAAATAACGATGTACACTCACCAGCTAAGCTTAGAAGTAATATTCCACCAAGAAACTTTAAGGAATGGTATGAAACATTTGATGTAAAGGAAACTGATCAGATGTATATTGACCCTGAAAAGAGAATTCATATCTGGTAATATGAAGGTTGGAATGAGAAAGCCCAGTATCAAAAAGTCTATTAAGGCTAGAACAACTGGCAAGATGAAACGTAAGATCAAAAGAGCGGTGATCCCTGGTTATGGGAAAAAGGGAATGGGATGGATCAGAAATCCTAAGCGTGCTATGTATAATAAGATCTATCATAAAACCACATTTAGTCTCTTTGACTTATTTAAAAAATAGGCATATCGTAATGATATGTCTATTTTCTTGCCCGTCTTTTTAAATGATGTAGAATTAATAAAAACTTACATGGGAACATCATTATATTATAAATAATTATGCATGCTCCTAAGATCCATAAGTGAGTTATATAATAAAATATGAAGGCTAATACTACAAGGAGTGGAAAATATTTCATAATTGTATCTAATAGAGTATTATGAGTAGAAAAATCTTTTAATTCAAGGTTGTAGTACTTCTTAGTGATATACTTTAGTAACTCTCTTGTTATATAGTAATATGAAATTGAAAAGATAACAGTAATCATAGACATAATTATAACTCCTTTATGGTATTTGTATTATAGTAGGGGTAGATCCTGTTCCGTATATAGAATTAGGAACAAATACTTTGTTGTATATTTTATTATTTACGATTTTACAGGTTGTCCAATATGCTTGAGTTTCAGATTGATACCAACTACCGTGATAAGACGTTGAGTATTGAATATGCAATAAACCATATCCGTTATTAACCGCTGTTTTCAACGTAGTCTGTGTATACAAGAATCTAATTAATTTTCCTGGAGCTGTGACATAAAGCATTACTTTTGAAGCTCCTGCTAATTTTGAGATAGCTATTCCACCGATTGATGCTATTGAGCTTTGGGAAGCTAGTTCAATTATTTTGTTTGATAATGCTTGGCCGTAAAGGGGACCAATATAAGAAGCAATTCCATTAAGAAAATCAGTCCATCCTGATGATGTATTAGCATTATATAAATATTGCACAGCCTTAGGGCTCTCATATGTTATTGATTGTATCCATAATGCTCCATCAGCTGATGTTGATGGAATATTTGAAGTTCCCTTATCGCATGCACCATCATCTAGATCAGTTATAGTAAAAGTAAATTTTGTTAAGGCTCCTTTATAATCTGAAGAAGTCTGTATCAAAGAAAAATTTTTTGATTCTTTATATGTAACTAAATTGAAATTATTTAGGATATGAATTATGATTATTTTCTTATCTTTATTATAAAAAAAAACAGCTGTCAATCCAAATGAAGAAAAAATGCACTGTAACTAAATAAAATTACAGTATATAAGTATCAATATAAACATGTAGTTTTTTGAATATTTTGATTATTTTGAAGATACGTAAAGTTAAAAAAGAAGTTATATCGTTATAGCTTCTTTTTAATCGATAGGACGTTTATAGAATCTTCCTTTTACTTCTGTACTAGGAATGACATTAATAAAGCAGGAAGGATCTAAGGTGCGGATATATTTAACGACATCGCTTGCTTCTTCCTTAGTTACAACGGTATAAAGAGTTGTTCTTTCTTCCTCGTTGTAACATCCCCATGATGGAATAGCAGTTAAACCATGGTGGGTATATTTCATTAATTTATGACTGATATCTTCTGGATGATCTGTTACGATCAATAAAGTCATCTGGTGATTTCTCATATTAAAACGATCAACTACCTGAGTAGAAACAAACTGGAAGACAATTGAATATAGGGCAGCTTCAAAGCCAAATAATAGACCAGAAGTAAGTAAAATACAGGAGTTGATCCCTAAAACAATATTCCATGAAGAGATATTCAGCTTTTCTGAGATATAAACGCCAATAAAGTCTGTACCACCACTTGAAGCATTTCCTGCTAAAGCAATGGAAATAGCTGTACCATTTAATAAGCCTCCAAAGATAGCAATTAATAAAGGATCAGAGGTGATCGTAAAGCCTGGAACAATATCAATTAAGAAGGAATTAGTTACGATCATCACAATCGAAAAGATCGTAAATCTTTTCCCAATGGTTTTATAGCCAATATAGGCTGGAAAAGCATTTAAGGTTATATTGATAGGAGAATAGGGAACTGAAAGATGATAATACTTTAACAGTACTCTTTGAATTAAAAGAGTTAAACCAGTAAAACCACCGGGTAATAGATTTCCCTGATTCACAAATGTATTAACATTAATAGACATAATAGAAGCTGCTAATGCCACACATAATAAAGAAAAACATGCTTTTAAATAACGATTATTCATTTTACTATAGAATCTACTCATAATATTTACCTGCCTTACAACCGTTTACATTATATAACTGGATTGTACTAAATTAAATACAATTTATAAATTGTGAACTTTCTTAACTTTTTTAAGTAAATACTTATCTTTATTAAGTGTAAATTCATAGAGTTAGGAATCTTTTAGATTTTTAGATTTTTAAGAATCTAAAAAATAAACAATTGAAATTTTATAGGTATAGTATTCTAGAATTTGTTTTTTGAAAGATAATCAAGTATAATATAGGATAGGTGATTGAAATGAAAAAAGAAATAATAGAAGGTCTACAGGAAGATTGTATTTTTCTTGTACCAGAAAAGTTAAAGGATGACTATGAAAGATTATTAATTGAATATAGTGAAAATAAAGCTATTCTATTCCAGAAGGTAACAACGATTTCTCTTTATTACGAGGAAATGTTGAAAAAGCATCAGTATTATGCTTTACATAAGATTGCTTCTGTTGATAAGATCAAGATCATATATCAGCTGATTAAAGAAAATAAATATAAGAATATCAGTGTAGATCATTTAAAGGATGCCTTAGATATGATCAAATTAATGATTGATGATAGAATCTCTTCTTTACCTGATTTAAGTACTTTACCTTCCTTTTCTAAAGAAAAAATAGAGGAATGCTATGATCTTTATTGTAAATATATGAACTATCTTAAGGAAAATAATCTATATGATCATAATTATGATCTTCCTTTAAGTGATACAAAGAAGATCTATGTAGCTGGCTTTGACAAGCTTACTAAAAATGAACAGGCTTTTTTAAATCAGTTTGATGTAGTATATCTATATTTAGATGAAGGAAAGCATGAAGGAAAGATCTATAAGTTTATAAATAAGAATATGGAAATCAGACATGTTCTTCATGATATTGTTTTAAAGGTGAATCATGGGGTAAGATTACAGGATATTATGGTTTATGCACCATCGGATTATTTTCCCTTATTTAAAGCAGAAGCGCAAAAGTATCATATCCCAGTTAATGGAACAGTAGAACAGACGGATTCTATTTTACGTACGATTCAGCTGATCTATAAGTATTTACTATCTCATGATCCTAATACTTTACTTGAAATTATGTATTTAACTAATAAAAAGGAAATAGTATGGGATTATGATCGTAGACTAAAGACTGGTATATTAAATCATATTTATCTAGAAAAAATATTGGATGGGATTCCTCTAGAAGCTACGATGAAGGATTTTTCCAATGAGATGATCGATCTATTGAAAAATTTCCATTTTAATCAGGATGAAAGATATGGAATGATCAGTAATTATATTGCTTCCTTTGATTTGGATTCTATTATGAATAGAATCGATTATCTAAGTTTGATCATGGACCATTATCCTGTTTATAGTGAACAGTTTAAATCTTTACAGGCTATTTCTTTACAGATGACTAGTTTGGCTCCAGCAAGAGCTTATACCTATATTTTAGGATGTAACGAGGAAGTATTCCCATTAGTAAGTAAGGATAAGGGATTATTACTGAATGAGGAAAAGACAATACTAGGTATGGATACTTTAATTGATGAGGTAGAAAATGAAAAGAAAGTCATTGATTCTATGATCTATAGTTCTCAGTATCTTGAATTATCTTATCCTATTTCTAATCATAGTGGGGATCCTTTATTAGAAAGTACCTATTTAAAGGAAATGGCAAAAAAATATAATATGAAGGAAGGAAAGGCGGAATATCATGAAATAGCTTCTCTAGAAGCAGAAAGAGATCTGTTAATGCATAATAGTGATCCTTCTATGAATGATGTTTCATTCCTTACAAAGGAATATATTACTAACAGTAATCAGCCAGATAAAGTGAAAGTAAATAAAGATCGTGATCTATCAGTCAGTGAAATTGAAGTCTATAATGGCTGTCCATTTAAATATTATATGACCTATGATTTAAAAATTAGAAAATGGAAAAATAGAAATATGCAGTTAAATGACTATGGTACATTGCGTCATGATATATGTGAAAAGTGTTCTCCTTATATTAATGGTGAAGATCAGGATATTGACTCTATTATTCATGAAATGTGTGAGGATAAAAAGGAACAGAGTGAAAATACTGCTATTCAGAAGTATTATATAGATCAGATTGAAAAACAGATGAAATTAACAGTTAGAGTCTTAAGATATCAAAATAGTGCTGGTGAGTTTAAGATCACAGGTCATGAGGTTGATGTAAGAGAGGAACATCCAAATTATTCCATTCATGGACGTTTTGACCGTAAGGATACTTATAATGGTTATGCCAGAATTATTGATTATAAATCAAGTAATAAGCAATTAGATGCAGCATTAGCCAGATTAGGCTTTAATATCCAGATGTTATTGTATCTATCTATGTTAGATGAAAAGATGGCTGGGGTTTTATACTTTAATATGAGTAATCGAATTATTAAAAAGGCTGAATTAAATAAAGTTACAAAGGAAGACTTTTACAAGGAATATCAAATGAATGGTTTGATCATAGAAAATGAAGCAGTAATTGATGCGATGAATACTGAGCATATCAGTAATATTTTACCTTTTAATTTTAAAAAGGATGGTTCAATCAGAAAAACAAAAAATGTAATCTCAGATGAGGATATGGATGAATTATTAGATGATATCCATGCACAGATCGAAAGAATAGTACAGGGGATCTTTGAAGAAGGAAATATTCGTATTGAACCAGCTGTTAATGCCAATCAGGTGATCAATCATATTGTTAATCCATGTACATTCTGTGATTTTGGCAATATCTGTCTGATCGATCAATACTATCAAAGTGGAAGAGAAATTATACCAGATAAGGAGGAGGAAGAATGAAATTAGATATTAATAATCCAGATATTAACCTGGATCAGCAAAAAGCAATCTATACAAAAAATAAGAATATTCTAGTTTCTGCTCCTGCAGGTTCAGGGAAAACAAAGATCTTAGTTAATCGTATGATGGAGCATCTATTAAATGATGGGTATTCTGTAGATGACTTTCTAGTAGTTACCTTTACAGCTGCAGCAGCTTTAGAGATGAAGCAAAGACTATCTGTTCAAATTGATAAATATCCTGAATTAAGTAAAGAAAAGGAAAAGCTTCCTTATGCCTATATTACCAATTTTCATGGCTTCTGTAGTTCTTTAATTAAGAAATATGGGGCCTTAATTGATATCCCTACAGATTTTGAAATTATCGAGGATCCAACCCTAGTGAAGAATGAAGCATATCAGTATTGTTTAAACCAATGGGTCAATGATAATACCTTTTTAGAATTTGTACAGTTATATTATCCTGGTAATGATTTAAGTAAATTCTTCTCTCAGCTGATGAATCTATATGAATCTATGCATGTAATTGAAAATAAGGATACCTTCCTTGAAGAGGTGATCAATACAAATTATGAAACCTGTGAGACTGATCATTGGCCAGTAATTAAGCTGATGCAGGATTATTTAATGGAGATCCTTGAACAAAGTAAGATCAATTTTGATAGATTATGTGAACAGGCACAAATGATGGGAGCTGAGGATTTCTTTGAAAGACCTGTTGATCAGAAGGGGAAATCATTAGAAAAGGCAGTACCTGCAGATGCTTATCAGGACTGGCTGGATCAAGTAGAAAAGAGCTTAAATGTTGAATATATCAGCTATGAAGCATTAATGAAGATCTGTAATGCTAAGCTTGAAGACACTTATAATATCAAATGGAAGGATACGGATTATCCTGATAGTAAATGTCCTGAAAGAAAAAAATTTGATAAGTTAAAAAAAGATATTCAAGACCCATTTAAAGATACTTATGAAGAATTATATACAAAAGATAATAAAGAACTATTAATGCGTTCTAGAAGCTTTTTACGTATGTTTTTAGGAAAGGATGGTTTAATCGATCAATATAGTGAAGCTTATAAAGCAATTAAGCTAAAAAGAAATTATTTAGACTTTAATGACTTAGAGGATTATGCGATAGCCCTGTTAGATCCTTCTTTACCTATTGCTTCATTACTGCAAAGCAGAATCAAGGAAGTAATGGTAGATGAATACCAGGATACCAATGGAGTTCAAGAAAAAATCGTAAATTTAATTACCCAAGGTACTTCTATCAATAAGTTTATGGTAGGAGATATTAAACAGTCTATTTATCGTTTTAGACGTGCTGATCCAAAGATCTTTAATGAAAAATATGATGAATATGAAGTTTATGGAGATGCTCTTCCAGAAGGAAAGAATGTAAGAATTGATTTACATTATAATTATCGTTCCAATAAGATCGTACTAGATAGCATCAATTATATCTTTAATATGATGATGGATCACTCAATTGGGGATGTAGAATATCAGGGGGATGATAACCATCAGTTAAATTATGATTTCTATCGTAAAAAGGATCCTCAGGATAAATATGATCATGAAACAAGATTTGATACGGAATTATTGTTGTATGATAAAAAGGGAACAGGAGCTTTAAGCAATGATGAATTAGAGGCTACTTTAGTAGCAGATCGTATCTTAAAGATGGTTCATGGAGAAACCATTGATACCTTTGATAAGAAGCCTAGAGCGATTGATTTTAAGGATATTGCGATACTAACAAGAACCGTTGGGTCTTTAGTAACCTTTAAAAAGGTATTCCATAAAATGGGGATCCCTGGACATATTGTATTATCAGCAGGATATTATCATAGTAGTGAGATCAAAGCGATGATTACCTTTATGAACGCTTTATTGAATCCATTAGATGATATTTCTATGATTTCTGTACTTAGAGGAAATTATGTTATTTCTCATTTTAAAGATCAGGAGATCTATGATCTAAGAATGAAATATCCAAAACAGACAATTTATGAAGCAATAAAACAGGAAGAAAAGTATCAGGAATTCTTGAATCAATTCCATGATTTACAAAATTATATCAAAGATTATCCTAGTGTTTTATTGGATCATATTTATAGTACTACAAAATATCCTTTACTTGTAGAGGGGCTATTTAATGGAGAACAGAGAAAAGCAAACTTAGATCTGTTAATGGATTATATGTATGATCATAATGATTCTACTATTGCTTCTATTATTCATGATTTAAATCAGAAGATCGAACTAGGAACAGATCATTCACCAGCTATGGTATTAGATGAAAATGATAATATGGTTCAGTTTATGACGATTCATAAATCAAAGGGATTGGAATTCCCAATTGTCTTTGTATGTAATATGAACCATGGTATGAATAAGCAGGATGTTAGAGAGCCTGTTATTATTGATGGAGCAAATGGAATTGCATTAAAGCCTAGAGGATATGAAGAAGTAGCAGATATGCAGATTATTACGGAATATAAGAATCCTTATCATAAGCTGTTATCTATGCTGGCAGGAAAACAGTCTGTTTCTGAGGAAATGCGTATTTTATATGTAGCCTTAACAAGAGCTAGTCAAAAGCTGGTGATGACAGGGGGATGTGATCTGGATTATTTAAAAGGAATCAAGGATGAAGCTGAGTTTATGAACACTATGCCTTTAAAAGGTCTATATATTGCTCCTAGAACCTTTAGAAATAAGAAAAGCTACTTAGACTGGGTATTACTTGCTTACTTTAATCATCCTTCTATTATTCAAAGCTTCAGCTATCAGAATTTTGATTTAAAAGGAATCAAGACTAAGGTTGATTATCTTGATCATCCTAATATCAATAATACAAGATTAGCTTTAAAGGTTTATTCACAGGAAGAAATTGAAGAAATGAGTAAAGTTAAATTGATCTATACTAAAGAAAGTAAAGAAGTTTATCCTTTGATCCTGATGCCTGAAATAGAGAAGGTAGATACAACTATTGCAGTTACTAAATTAATTGATGAAGTTCCTTATGAAAGAGTCTATACTAATAAAAGAAAGCTGTCAGCTACTGAGTTTGGTTCATTAGTTCATCAGTTCTTTGAATATTATTTATTTGATCATTCCAGGGTAGAGGATGTAATTGAGTATTATGCAAAGCTAGGCTTATGGAATGAAATGGAAGTACAGGAACTATTGAATTATAAAGCGGATCTTCAAAGATTTATTGATAGTGATGTATTTGCCTATATGAAAAAGAGTCAGCAGGTACTTAGAGAAAAGGAATTCAGCTATCAGATGGAAAATGGAATTATTATCCATGGAACCTTTGATGTGTTATGTCTGAATCCTGATGAAATCACGATCATTGATTATAAGACAGATCGTGTAGATGCTCATTTAGAAGAAGATAAACTAATGGAGATCCATAGACCTCAGATGAGCTATTATAAAGAAATTATTGGAAAGATGTATCCTGATAGAAAGGTAAGAGCAATTGTCTATTATTTGGAAATTGGTCGTTATGTGGTATTATAGATGAGTGAACTACAGGAATTAAAAAGAAAAATAGATCAATTAGATCAGCTGATCCAAAGTAAACAGCAGGAATTAAATAAACAGGATAAAAGTGTAACAAAGGCTTATCAGGCTGTTTTAAAGGAAAGAAATGATGTAAATGAGCTAGATGAAAAAACTTTTTCTAAAACTTTTTCTAAGCTGACGGGTTCCTATGATCAAAAGAAAGCCAAGGAAGAAAGTGAAGCTAAGGAAGCAGAAGATGATTTTCTAGCGAAAAGAAAATTGCAGAAGAATATCTTAAAGGAAATAGAAGCCTATAAACAGGAGCAGATCTTTTTAAAGGGCGTAAATAAGCAGCATCTTGTTTTATTTAAGGAAAAGATGGAACAGATGATCAATGATCCTATGGTTCAGACCTATAAACAGTCTATTTTACGTTATCAGAAAAATATCCAGGATATTCATGCGATTCTTGATCTGATCCATCAGGCATTAAATATAACTCGAGAAATTAAAAAGGATCTTAATGAGGCTACAACAGCAAGTGTAGTGGATATTGTGGGCGTTCCTCTTTTAGGAGATGTAATTAAATATGCGAAAATAGGGGAGATCAAGAATAAAGCTGATCAGCTGAATAATATTTTAAATAAAATACAGTATTCGATCAAGGGAATTAAACTAGATGAAGGAATGGTAGCTTTTGGGGTAGCTGATTTAATGCTGGATAATATTATTCTAGATGCTATTGCTTTAGGAAAGATCCTGAATTTAAGAAAAGAGATCGATTCTTTAGAGAATCAGCTGAACCAGAAAGTAAAACAACTCAAAAAGGATGAAAGAGATATTCTAACCTTGATTCAAAGAACAACTGAAAAAATGCAGGATTATATTATCAATGCATAATTTCAACAAATCTCTTGATATTTGTTTGAAAAACACTATAATGGAAAAGGAAAAAAATAGAGGAGGATATGAAAATGATCAAAAAGTTTTTAAATGAATTTAAAGCATTTGCATTACGTGGAAATGTAGTAGATATGGCTATTGGTGTTTTAATTGGGGGAGCTTTCGGTAATATCGTTACAGCTTTAACAAATGACGTTATTCAGCCAATCTTAAATTGTATTGGTGGTGGAGCATCATTTGGATGGTCTATTCATTTAGTTGGTGAACAATATATCTTAGTTGGTGATTTTATTTCTGTAGTAATCAACTTTATTATCTATGCATTCGTTATTTTCTTAATTATGAAATCAATGAATAAGTTAGCTTCTATTGGTGAAAAGAAGGAAGAAGAAAAACCTGCACCTGCACCTGAACCTTCAGCAGAAGAAAAATTATTATCTGAAATCAGAGATTTATTAAAAGATAAAAACTAGTATTTTGTTTTAGACGGCTATTGAATTTCAATAGCTGTTTTTTTATTAGCTTAATAGTGAAGTATCTGTTATACTTGTTTTGTTAGGAGTGATTGTATGAATTATATCTGGAAGCATTTAAGTAAGTATAAAAGAGAGGCTATTCTAGCACCTCTATTTAAAATGTTAGAAGCATTATTTGATTTATTTGTCCCTTTAGTAGTAGCTAATATTATTAATATTGGGATTGCTAAGGGAAATAAAACGTATATTTATAAACAGATCGGATTATTGATTATTCTTGCTTTAGTAGGAATTACATGCTCTGTAATTGCGCAATATTTTGCAGCGAAGGCTTCAGTTAAGACTGCTTCTAATATTCGTAAGGAATTATTTGATCATATTGAAACACTAGGCTATAAGGAATTAGATGAATTAGGTAGTTCTACGTTGATCACCAGAATGACTAGTGATATCAATAGTATTCAAAATGGAATCAATTTAGCTTTACGTTTATTGTTAAGAAGTCCATTTATTGTTTTTGGGGCAATGGTTATGGCTTTTACGATCAATGCCAAGATCTCTCTGGTCTTTTTGGCTACGATCATTATTCTTTCTATTATTGTCTATACAATTATGTCGATCACTAATCCAGGCTTTAAGAATATTCAAAAAAGACTGGATAAGGTTACTTCAGCTACAAGAGAAAATCTGACAGGAGTCAGGGTAGTTAGAGCCTTTGGAAAAGAGGAAGAAGAAATTGAACAATTTAATCAAGCTAATATGGCTTTAAATAGGATGCAAAGACGTATTGGACAAATCAGTGGGTTAATGAATCCTTTGACCTATATTGTGGTAAATCTGGCTATTATCGCTATTATCTATTATGGAGCAAATCTGGTAAATGCAGGTATTTTATTAAGTGGGGATGTAGTAGCATTAGTGAACTATATTAATCAGATTTTAGTAGAACTCGTAAAATTAGCGAATACCATTATTTCTATTTCTAAAACCATGGCTTCAAGTAACCGTATCTCTGATGTATTAAATACTAAGAGCTCTATGGTTTATGGCACTCAATACATTGAGAAAAATGAACAGGAACCGGTTATTACCTTTGATCATGTATCTTTATCCTATAATCAAAGTGGAGAAGAAAGCTTAACAGATATCAGCTTTCAAATTCAAAGAGGTCAGACAATTGGAATTATTGGTGGAACAGGAAGTGGAAAGTCTACCCTGGTTAGTCTGATTGCTCGTTTTTATGATGTTTCAAGTGGTAAGGTTTTATTAGAAGGAACAGATATTAAAGAATATCCTAAGGAACAGCTAAGAGGGAAGATCCATGTGGTAATGCAGAAGGCACAGCTGTTTAAAGGAACGATTCGTTCTAATCTTTTATGGGGTGGTTTAAATGCCACTGATGAAGATTTATGGAAGGCATTAGAGATTGCTCAGGCTAGTGAAGTAGTTAAAGGAAAAGCAAAAGGACTGGATGAAGAAGTGGAACAGGGAGGAAGAAACTTCTCTGGTGGACAAAAGCAGAGATTAACGATTGCTCGAGCTTTGGTTTCTAAAGCAGATATTCTGATTTTGGATGATAGTGCGAGTGCATTGGATTTTGCTACAGATGCATCTTTACGTAAAGCAATTCATAATCTTGAAGGAAATATGACCACCTTTATTGTATCACAGAGAACTTCTTCTATTATGCATGCAGATTTGATCCTTGTATTAGATGATGGTTTGTTAGTGGGGAAGGGAACTCATCAGGAGCTTTTGGAAAGCTGTGAAGTCTATAAAGAAATCTATGAAAGTCAATTTAAGAAGGGAGGAAAATAGAAATGAATCTACCAGTATTAAAACGTATTTTAAACTATACTAAGTCCTATTCTATTTTTATCCTGCTTAGCTTTATCTGTTCAGCAGCTTCAGTAGTTTCTCAATTAATGGTTCCTATCTATACAGGAGATGCGATTGATGTGATGATTGGAGAAGGGAAGGTTGATTTTGCTTTGATCCTGAATATTGCTTTATTGATCGCTCTTATGATGGTGATCACAGCTTTATCTCAATGGATCATGGCCATCTGTAACAATAAGATCACCTATGGGGTATCTAAGGATCTGCGTAATGAAGCTTTTTCTAAAATGCAAAGATTACCTCTATCCTATTTAGATTCTCATCCTACTGGGGATCTGGTAAGTAGAATGATCGCTGATATTGATACCTTTAGTGATGGGCTGTTAATGGGCTTTACTCAATTATTTACAGGTATTCTAACGATCATTGGAACCTTAGGGTTTATGTTATCAGTTAATCTAGTGATCACTTTAGTAGTAGTAGCTTTAACTCCTGTAAGCTTATTGGTAGCTAATTTTATTGCTAAGCATACCTATAAATATTTCAAAAGACAAACTGAAGCTAGAGGGAAACAGACAGCTTATATTAATGAAATGATCGATGGAATGAAGGTCGTTAAGGCATTTGGCTATGAAGAAGAGGGATCAAAACAGTTTAGAGAATATAATGAAGAATTAGAGGATGCCAGCTTAAATGCAGTATTCTATTCCTCCTTAACCAACCCATGCACTCGTTTTGTCAATAGCTTAGTCTATGCAGCAGTAGGCTTTGTAGGAGCACTCTTTGCGATCAATGGTTCTATTACAGTAGGACAGTTAAGTATTTTTCTAAGCTATGCAAATCAGTATTCAAAACCATTTAACGATATTTCTTCTGTGATCACTGAATTACAGAATGCAATTGCCTGTGCTGATCGTGTATTCCAGCTTTTAGATGAAGAGGATGAAATACCAGAAAAAAATCAGATATTAGTGCCTGATGGAAATGTGGAACTAAAGCATGTATTCTTCTCCTATAGTGAAGCACCATTGATCGAAGACTTTAATTTATCTGTTCATAGGGGACAGAGAATCGCTATTGTAGGACCTACAGGATGTGGAAAGACTACTTTAATTAATCTGCTGATGCGTTTCTATGATGTTGATCAGGGAAAAATCGAGGTTTCTTCTACCGATATTAGAGAGGTTACTAGACATTCATTAAGAAACAGCTATGGAATGGTTTTACAGGATACATGGATCAAAGCAGGTACGATCAGAGAAAATATCTGTTATGGGAAAAAGGATGCAACAGATGATGAAATGATTGCTGCAGCTAAAGCCAGTCATGCTCATTCCTTTATTAAACGATTACCTCAGGGATATGATACCTATATCCAGGAGGATGGAGGAAATATCTCACAGGGACAGAAGCAGCTGTTATGTATTACCAGGGTTATGCTTTCCTTGCCTGATCTGCTGATCTTAGATGAAGCGACTTCTTCAATTGATACAAGAACAGAGATCAGAATTCAAAGAGCTTTTAATAAGATGATGAAGGGAAGAACTACTTTTATCGTAGCTCACCGTTTATCTACGATCAAGGAAGCAGATATGATCCTGGTAATGAATCAGGGACATATTATTGAAACAGGAAATCACGAAGAATTAATGAAGCAAAATGGTTTCTATGCTAATCTATATAATTCACAGTTTGCAGGAGTAGAGTAAGATGAATAAGTTAGGCTTTGGTTTTCTTCGCTTACCTAAGAATCATGATCAATATGATATGGACACCTTAAATCAGATGGTGGATCTTTATCTTAGTCAAGGAAGAAATTATTTTGATACCTGTTATACCTATTTAAAGGGAAACAGTGAGCTGATGCTTAAAAAATGTGTAGTGGAGAGATATCCTCGTGAGACCTATCAGATTGCTGATAAGCTTCCAGGCTATATGTGTAAATGTGAAGAGGATAATCTAAAGTATTTTAATGAAGAATTAGAAAGATGTGGAGTAGACTATTTTGATGTTTATATGCTGCACTGGTTAAATGAAGAAAATTACCAGATTGCTCAAAGATACCATCAGTTTGAGTTTATTCAAGGATTAAAGGAAAAGGGATTAGCTAAGCGTATTGGCTTTTCGTATCATGATAGTGCAGATCTATTAGATACTATTTTAAAGGAACATCCAGAAATAGATGTGGTACAGCTGCAGATCAATTATTTAGACTGGGAAAGTCAGGGAATACAATCTCAAAAATGTTATGAGGTATGTAAGAAATACAAGAAGAGTATTATTGTTATGGAACCAGTTAAAGGGGGTTCCTTAGCTTTACTTCCAAAAGAAGCAGAAGCTGTGTTAAAACAGATCCATCCAGATTGGTCCAGTGCTAAGTGGGCATTAGCCTTTGTGGAAAGTCTAGATCAGGTAGAGATCTGTTTAAGTGGAATGAATAGTATCACTCAGATGCAGGAAAATCTATTAGATTTTGATCCCTTAAATAAGCAGGAAATTGAACTGTTAGCTAAAATCGTAGAAATGATCAAGAAGAATACGGCTATTCAATGTACAGGATGTCGATATTGTGTGGATCACTGCCCTAAGGGAATTCTAATTCCTGATTATTTTGCGATGTATAATGAATTATACCGATATCCATCAGAAGACTGGAAGGTTATTCCAAGCTATATCCAGATGACCAAAAAAGCAGGTAAAGCCCAAGCATGTATCCAATGTGGAAGCTGTGCAAGACATTGCCCACAGCATCTTGAGATCCCTGCTTTAATGAAGGATGTATCTAAAGTACTGGATGCATAAAAATAAGTGGCTATGCCACTTATTTTATATTCTCAACGTATTGTTTTAAAGCTGGATTTGGATTGTCCTTCTTCCATAAAGCGTGAATTGGAAGGATTTCATCCTCACCTACAAGCGGAATAAAGACAATATTATCTGCATTATCAAGCTTATTGGTACAATAGTCTGGAAGAATAGAAATTCCTTCCTCACATGCTACCATCATTAAGACGGATTCAGCATCTGTGGAATAAAAGATAAAGTTAGGCTCAAAGCCTGCTTTTTTATATAGATTTAAATAGTGGATATCTCCATAGGTAGAGGTTGCATTAGTAGTGGAAGCAGAAAGATATAATATATTTTCACCTTCCAGATCCTTTCTGGTAACAGAACTTCTTCTAGCTAATGGATGATTTGGGTATAAAGCTAAAACAAGCTTAGCCTGATAACATAGTTTAGAAGCAATGGTTGGATCATTGCACAGATTCGTACTATCCCATGTATAGACCATATCATATTCTCCACTGATTAGACGACTAGCCAGCTGATCAGCTGAATTACGGGAAGTAGTGATCAGGATATTAGGAAAATCATGATGGAAATCACAGATTGCTTTTGATAGATCCGTTCTTTCAAAGCCCTTTGTATAACCAATTGATAAATTTCCTACAATTCCTGTAGAAGCTTCTCTGGTTTTAATGACTGCACTTTCCATTCTTTCAACAATTGCCTTTGCTTCAATTAAGAAGGTCGCTCCTGCAGGGGTTAAAGATAATGGTCGTTTTTTACGATCAAATAGACTGACTCCCAGCTGTTCCTCTAAAGCCTTGATCTGCTGAGTGATCGCAGTCTGGGAAATATAGTGTTCCTCACTTGCCTTGGTAAAGGAATGAGTAGTAGCAGCAGAAATAAAATAGCGCAATTGATTAATATTCATAGAGATTCCTCCTAAAATAAGTATTTCTTATTATATTATGTCATAATTGGACTTAATATGCAAGATATACCTGTGATAAAATAAGTATATATTGGAGGTGGCTGTATGAAAATATATGCTTTTGAAGTGCGAAATGATGAAATTGCATCCCTTGTTTATTGTAGTGAACAATATAATATTGAATTGAAGATCTCTCAGGAGGTTCCAACTATCAATAATGCCAAAGACGTATTGGGATATGATGGAGTAACGATTTTAGGTCAAGGTAAGATCAATCGAGAATTATTGAGCCTATACCATGATTATGGAGTTAAATACTTAACAACCAGAACGATTGGTTATGATCATATTGATTTACAGGCTGCTAAGGAATTTGGTATTCAGGTCTGTAATGCTTCCTATCCTCCAAATGGAGTTGCTGATTTTACGGTTATGATGATCTTAATGTGTCTGCGTAACTTTAAAGAAGGCTTCTGGAGAGGGTATGTAAATGATTTTTCATTAAAAGGATTACAGGGAAAGGATCTAAACAGCTGCATAGTTGGAGTACTTGGAACAGGAAAGATTGGCAAACAGGTAATCAAGAACTTAAGTGGATTTGGTTGTAAAATATTAGCTTATGATCTATATGAAAATGAAGAAGTAAAACAATATGCTACCTATACTACTTTAGAAGAAATCTATCAAAAAGCAGATATTATTACCTTACATATGCCTTTGCTGCCAGAGACTAAGCATATTATCAATCATGAATCTATTGCGAAAATGAAGGATGGTATTATTATTATTAACTGTGCAAGAGGAGAATTAGCCTGCATTGAAGCTTTAGTAGAAGGAATAGAATCCCAGAAGATCGGAGCCTTAGGAATTGATACCTTAGAAGGAGAACAGGGAATTATCCATCAGGATCGTAGAAGTGATATTATTTCTAATCGAAACTGGTTCTATTTACATCAGTTTAGAAATGTAATTATGACTCAGCATATGGCTTTTTACACTGTTCAGGCAGTAGAATCCATGGTACTTTGTGGAATTGAAGGAATCGTGGAAATGTCTAAAGGACAAAAATACAAAACACAGATCGTATAAAAAAAGGAGGTTTGATTGAATCAACCTCCTTTAAAATATTAGTCTAATTCGAATGCACCAGTATATAACTGATAGTATTGACCATGCTGTTTAATTAATTCATCATGGTTACCAGATTCAATAATATGACCAGCAGATAATACCATAATATCATCTGAGTTACGAACTGTAGATAATCTATGAGCAATTACAAATACAGTTCTACCAGCCATTAATTTATCCATACCATCCTGTACTAAAGCTTCAGTACGAGTATCGATTGAAGATGTTGCTTCATCTAGGATCAGTACTGGAGGGTTATTGATTGCAGCTCTGGCAATTGATAATAACTGTCTTTGACCTTGAGATAATGAAGCCCCATCATTAGTGATGACTGTTTCATAACCTTGAGGTAAATGCTTAATAAATTCATGAGCATTAGCTAATTTAGCAGCAGCTCTTACTTCTAGATCTGTAGCTCCTAATTTACCATATCTGATATTATCAGCAATTGTACCAGTAAATAAGTGAGTATCCTGTAATACGATACCTAAAGATCTTCTTAGATCCTGTTTCTTAATTAACTTAATATCAATACCATCATATAAGATATTACCTGATTGGATATCATAGAAACGGTTAATTAAGTTAGTGATTGTAGTCTTACCAGCCCCAGTAGCTCCTACAAAGGCAACCTTTTCACCAGGGTTAGCAATTAAGTCGATATTATGTAATACGATCTTATTATCTACATAACCAAAGTCTACATTTACAAATTCAACATGTCCCTTTAACTGAACTAATTCGATTGAACCATCTGAGTGAGGATGTCTCCAAGCCCATGTATTTGTTAATTCAGTAGTTTCTGATAATGAACCATCTTCATTAACCTTTACATTAACTAATGTAACCTTACCTTCATCAATTTCAGGTTTCTGATCTAACAGGTCAAAGATACGTTTAGCCCCAGCTAAAGCCATAACGATTGAGTTAAACTGCTGAGTGATCTGAGAAATAGGCATATTGAATGATTTAACGAACTGTAAGAATGAAGCTAAACCACCAAGTGTTAATCCACCAATTCCGTTGATTGCAAATACAGCTCCAACCATTGCGATAATAGAATAAGTAAAGTGTCCTAAGTTATTTGAGATTGGACCTAAGATATTAGAATAAGTATTTGCCAAGGCAGCATTTTGTCTTAATTCTTCATTTAATACATCAAATTCCTGTTTAGAAGTTTCTTCATAGTTGAAGATCTTAACAACCTTCTGACCATCCATCATTTCTTCTACATAACCATTGACAGCCCCTAAAGAAGCCTGCTGTTTAGTAAAATATTTAGATGACATACTTGCTGCTTTCTTTGAACAGAATACCATTAAAGCTGTAAAGCATAGATTAATTACAGTAAGTAATGGTGATAATGAAATCATTGAAGCAAAGACAGAAACAATTGTAACTGCAGAGTTAACGATCTGTGGAATAGTCTGAGATAGCATCTGTCTTAATGAGTCAATGTCGTTTGTATAACGTGACATGATATCTCCATGGGCATTCCAGTCAAAATAAGAGATTGGTAATGTCTGCATATGTTCAAACATTTCATTACGTAAGATTCTTAATGTACCCTGAGATACATTTAACATGATTCTTGAATAAGTATAAGTACAGATAACCCCAATTCCATAGAAGCAGGCAACTCTACCTAAAGCCCCAGCTAAAGCACCAGTATCTAAATGACCAGATTCAAGAGCAGGAGTAATATATAAGTCAATTAATGATTTTAAGAATAATGTACCCTGTACGTTAGCAAGAGCAGAAGCAACGATACAGATACAAACAACTAAGAAAGGTAATTTATAGTTTTTTAAAACATAACCGAATAATCTTTTTAAAGATTTCCAAGTATTTTCATCCGCTTTAACTTTTCCTCTTGGACCTCTATTCATCGTCTTCTCCTCCTTTTACCTGTGAATAATATACTTCCTGATAGATCTTATTAGTAGCTAATAATTCATCATGAGTACCAATTGCATCAATAATACCATTTCCAAGTACAATGATCATATCTGATTCCTGTACTGAAGAAATACGCTGAGCGATAATGATCTTTGTAGTATCAGGAATTTCTTCCTTAAATGCTTTACGGATCAAAGCATCAGTCTTAGTATCAACTGCACTAGTAGAGTCATCTAAGATCAAGATCTTAGGATGCTTTAATAAAGCTCTGGCAATACATAAACGCTGTTTCTGACCACCAGATACGTTTGTACCACCCTGATCAAGCATAGTATCATAACCATCAGGGAAAGTAGATACGAATTCATCAGCCTGGGCTAATTTAGAAGCGTGAATGATCTGTTCATCAGTAGCATTCTTATCCCCCCAGCGTAAGTTTTTAGCGATTGTACCAGAGAATAATGTATTTTTCTGTAATACAACAGAAATAGCTTCACGAAGTGAATATAGATCATAATCTTTAACATCTACTCCAGCGATCTTAACACTACCTTCAGTAGCATCATAAAGTCTTGGAATCAATGAAATTAATGAAGATTTACCTGTACCAGTACCACCGATAATACCTACAGTTGCTCCAGAAGGAATGTGGAAGTTTAATCCACCTAAAGCGTAGTTACCATCTTCTCCTTCATAAGAGAATGAAACATTTTCAAAGTCGATAGAACCATCTTTAACTTCTTTGATAGCTTTATCATTGTTCTTTAAGTCAATTTCTTCATCCAATACTTCAATAACACGGTCAATAGATGATCTAGACATAATAACCATAGTTAATCCCATTGACATCATCATTAAAGAAGATAAGATCTGCGTAATATATGTAAATAATGACATTAATTGACCAGTAGAGATATCTCCAACAAATACTAATTTAGCTCCAAACCATGAAACTAAGATCATACAAGTATAAACAGTTAATTGCATAATAGGTGAGTTTAAGATAATCAGCTTTTCAGCGTTTACTGAGTAATCATATAACTGCTTAGTTGAATCTTCAAACTTTTCAATTTCATGCTTTTCTCTAATATAAGCTTTTACTGTACGGATCCCAATTAAGTTTTCCTGTACAACTCTGTTTACAAGGTCATATTTAGTGAACATCGCTCTAAATAAAGGATGAACACGTGTCATAATGAAATATAAACAGATTGTTAAGAAAGGAATCGCAACAAAGAAAATAATAGATAACTTTAAACTGATACGAATACACATTACTAATGAGAAAATCAGCATTAATGGAGAACGGATAAACATACGAATGACCATTGAATAAGCGTTCTGAATATTTGTGATATCAGTTGTTAAACGAGTAACTAATGAAGCTGTAGAGAATTTATCAATATTTTTAAATGAGAAATCCTGAATTTTATAGAATACAGCCTGACGTAAGTTTTTGGCATATCCAGTAGATGCTTCAGCAGCAAATTTACCAGATATAGCTCCAAAGAATAAGGAAACTAATGCACATAAGATCATTAAGCATCCAAGCTTAATAACTAATGAGATATTTCCAGTACCTAGTCCATTATCGATGATTGCAGCCATAATTAAAGGAAGAACAACTTCCATAACTACTTCTCCTGATACTGATAATGGAGCTAATAATGATTGCTTTTCATAGCCCTTAACAAAGGCTAATAACTTTTTAATCATCTAACCCCTCCTTTTGAATTTTATCGAGTGCTATAGACATTTTGCCTAAAGACTTTAGTAAAGCAACACGTTCTTCTTCTGTTAAACAGTTATAAAGTTCTTTTTCTACCTTTACAATTGTTCCATTGTAGGAATCCTTTTCTACCTTTCTTCCTAGCTCTGTTAAGACTACTCGCTTTTTTCTTGTATCCTCTTTATCTGTGTATCGTTCAATATATCCTTTTCCTTCTAGATTGGATAAAATACTAGAAACAGAGGAACGACGAATATGGAATAGCTCTTCAAAATCACTTTGATAAACTATATCATGATTGGCAAGATGTCCTAATACATGAGTTTGAGGTATGGATAGGTCATGAGGACTTTTAATACTATCAATGGCATGTCTTAACTTCTGAGAAACAGTATTGACTTCTCTTCCTAGTTGTTCCATTATACACCTCCTCATTGTTAGAAAACGAACTGTTAGCTTTCGTACAAATATATTCTATAACAATTGATCGATAAATGTCAATATGAATTGTTCAAATTCTAACAATTAGAAATCGAACAAAAAAACACTTAGTGTTTACTAAGTGTTCTATTATAATGAAGAATACAGATTCTCTAAGAAGTCGCTTTTACAGTAAAAGTTAATATCATCAATGAGTATTTTATGATCATTAAAACCATAGCGATAATACTGATTCCCTGATACTATCCAGATATTTGTTGACATAAAGCATCTTCCAGTAAACTGCAGGATAGTGGAGTAAGAAAAATAATAATGAACCTGATTTAATCCTTCCACAAATTCTTTGATTTCTTCAGGATCTGTAATTTTATAATAATATTCATCATAAAATTCTGTAGAGATAATAATTTGATCTACATCTTTATAATCTATATTGAATATACGCATTGTCAAAGGATACATCCCTGTATAAGGATCAAGTAATAGAGATGTACGGCTATAACACTGAAATATAATAAAAACAATTAGAATGATTTTAAGTACTTTATGTTTTTTTCATTTTAATAACACACCTTCCAATAATGATCACTGTTTAAAGAGTTTAAATCGAGATATCTTATTCCTGCATGTTGCCCATCAATAATTTGAATATAAGTTAAGTAAGTTGTACCAGCACTATTTACTAGTCTTTTATAACCATAGCCAATTAAATGATGATTTCCATAAGTAGAGTGACCTAATAACATAATATACATCAAACTGCCTGAATATTAGGATATGAGATTGTCAGGTTCCTGTAATAGAAACAGAAGATACATTATAGTTTTCAAAACAAGCTAAAATATAATTTTTAGCAGTAGAATTAATTGTGCCTGTAGTGGAACTGAAATATAATCTTGATCTTCCTATAGTAGCTACTTTACTAAAGACTGTATTTGCTGATACACCATTAAGAGCACTAATTCCAAATCTATTTTTGTACATTAATAGTAAATTAGTAATTGCTGTTGGTCAACAATGATTTGAATATCCACCATCTAAGTTTGCAAAATCGCTTGTTGTTTTAAAAGAAGCATAACTATTCCAATAATTAACGGAGGTGGTAACTGTAAATGGCCCATTGTAATTGTTATTAGCGTGTGTTGAAGCATTCGAAATATCAGAAGAACTTCCAGATGATTGTCCGCATAGATAACATTCATTTCTAATTTGTGAAAGAACATTCTCAGCTTCCTCTTTTTCAATAATATCGTGTTCTAAAGTTTCTATCATATGATCATTGATTTTTTTATAATAATAAATAGAACCGGCATAATATATAATATCATGATCTTTGATATCAAAATTATAATATAGTGGTTCTGATTCATCAGACCATTCTAATATCATATTTTGTACATCTTTATAAGCTGATATAAGGATGTAGCCGTTGGACAATTCAATACAGTAAGCTGATATTAAGTCGTTATTCACATTGTAAAGCGATAATATCTTAATAAATTGTGTGTCATCAGACCAAAGTGTTGTTTTTGATTTAATCATGTCTTCTTTAAAAGATGCTGCAATTTTGATAGCTTCGTCTTCAGAAATTTTATAATTCAATTCTTCGATGAGTTCAAATTCATTATTCGATGACGCTTGTGGGTTTAGGAAAGTGCTTTGAATTAGAAATACAGTTAATACCATAATCAATAATTTTTCATGTTTTTTCCTCCTTTTTTTGGTATAAATTGAAAACTAAACAAAATCACTAACAACATTTGATATTATAGTTAAATCAATTAAATCCTTTAATCTAACTTATGATATTTCGCCTTCCTTCTTAATTCTAGTATATCATAAATATTAAATAATTGAATAATAAATTTTAAAATTCGTTGTTTCTTGTGAAGGAAATCATATAAAAAAGGGGACTAATCCCCTAAAGTATAATCTAAATAATCTGTTGCGTATTCCTCATTCTTTTCTAATATTAGTTCATCGTTAGGATCTACTTCCTTTTGATAACTTTCATAATCATTCTGATTAAATAGATAAATATGATAGTTAACTAAGCAATCTGGTACATTACTAGTGAAAATAAAGTAGCTTTCACTTATATCTTCTCCACTAATTGCTGTACCTGTACTTATATCTTCATTTTCAATTTCCACTTCTATATAGTAATAACAGATTTCTTCTTTTCCTGTATATTGAATTTCTACTGCCTTATCGGGCATTGTATGATAGATAGAATGATCATTTTCATAGATCGTCAGCTTAAAATCTTCTTTTATTGCAGTATTAAGTGCATATCCATTGATATTACTTCCATCAAATAATTCATATAAGGTATCTGAGATCTCTTCCTTAGTATAGATATCTGTACATGGATCTACAAGCTGATCTACATTTCCATCAGGATTATAGCTTCCTAAAATAGCTACTATCACAATTACAATTATTTCTAAGGATATAGTAAGCAAAAATACCTGTAAGGGAGTAGTAACCTTCTTTTTGATGCCATTACTTAACTGCTGATTGATTTTACGATTATAATAGATTCGATAGAATGTTGATACTAAATAAGGGATAGCAAGCATAAAAAGCAATACGATCATTGTGCTGATAAATACCATAATATTTCCTCCTTAAATGCCAATTCTGTTTTTAAATATATAATAATAGCTTCTAGTCACATCCACCTTGTCACCATTAGTCAAATGAAGAATAAACTTCTGAAATAATGAAGCTTCAATACGTTTAATGTGTTTGATAGAGACAATAACCGAATTAGAGATTCTTAAAAAATCATTTCCACCTACCATTACCTCTATGTTTTTAAGCCTTTCATTGCTTGTATATCTTTCATCCATGGTATGAATGATCAGATCATGTCCTAAAGTTTCAAAGTAAAGAATATCATGAATATCTATAAAGAAGACCTGATCTCTTTTCTTACCCTGAATAAAGCGTAAATTTGTATTTTTCTCCATTAAGATCAGATCTGCCTGATCATCGATTTCAATACCTAGCGTTTCTAATTCTTCCTGAATTTGTTTTGATCTTGATGGATCAATTAATAGTCTGATTTTCATTTTCCTCATTCCTTTAAGTACGTACTTTACGAATCTATTGTAACGGATATTTTAAATTTTAGCTAGTATTTGGAATAGATTGCATCTATAAAGGGGTAAAATGCAAAAAAGTAAGCATAGATTGCTTACTTTAAGATATAGACAGATAAAGTGTTTTTCTTAGTTTTAAATTCTCCCCATCCATCTTCATTGATTACAACACTTTGTTTATGAAAGACATCTTTAAAGGTAAGAGAAGCATATTGTTTTCCTACATACATCCATTTTGTATGATCTTCTCTTAAAGCAAAGATCACTGCAAAGCCTCCCTCGTTAGACCATCCTATACAGGAAGGATCATCAAAGAAATCATGCTGATAATCTGTTAAGTAATCATAGCGGATCTCTAATAGAATATTTAATTCCTTTTGAATCCCTGTATAACGGTTTTTCTTTAAGCCATAGTAATCTCCATAAAAGATACAGGGATAACCAGACTGTCTTAATAGTATACAGGCATAGGCCATAGGCTTAAACCATTTTTCCACAAAGGAATTTAATCCCTGATTAGGTGCTGTATCATGATTATCTACAAAGGTTACTGCATGCATGGGATCTCTTGAAACTAAAGTATCATAGAATAGTTTTCTAAGGTCATAATGTTCTTTATCCTTTGAACAGTCATAGAAACGGTAATGTAGAGGAACATCAAATAAGGACATACAATAATGTACATTACTTAAATACTCTTCTAATACCTCAACACGGCCATCGAAGAATTCTCCTACAGCAAATAAATCAGGCTTGATCTTTCTCATATTAGTCAGCCATTCTTCATAGAAAACATAATCAATATGCTTGATTGCATCTAAACGATAGCCATCCAGATCAGTCATTTCAAGATACCATTTACCAAAGTCATTTAATTCTTTTCTGACATCCTTTTGATTGACATCTATATTGGCTCCCATTAAATATTCATAGTTTCCATTTTCTCTAGAAACATGTTCAGACCATTGTTTATTTCCTAATAAATAGATATGTCTTTCTCTACTGTAAAGATCGTAGTCAATTCCATTAAAATGATCACTGGTCCAGATAAAAGGTGAATAGCAGGGTCTGTTTTTAAAATAGAAATGAGTAGCTACCTTTAATGGCCTTTTCTTGCCAATAGGATGATTACGGTTTGTATCAGAAACAGGAACTCCTTCTACTATATTAAAGCCATCAGCCCCCATTTTATGATTAAATACAATATCAGGATAAACCTGAATAGAATTTCTATGCAGGGTATAAATTGCATAAAGATATTCATCCTTTGTTCCATATTTTGTAGGAATCGTCCATTTTTGATCAAATTCCCCTAGATCATAGAGATCATATACTCCGTATCCTACATCATTTCTTCCCATACAACCTTTAAAGGCTGGAGGCATCCATAATGCAGTAATATGATGTTTGTGCAGCTTCCTTGCTTCCTGTACTATTTTCATATATAGATGATCCTCAAAATCTAAGGTAGATTCAAAGTATTGCATCATTACACCATTAATTGCCATAATCACACCCCCTAAGCATATATTATATAACTGTGAGTTTACTCTAAGTCAAGAATAATTATTACTTATATTTATATAGAAATAAAACTGTATATCCTTTAAAATAGTTAAGAAAAATAAGTTTTTGTTTCTCTTTACTTCAAAAGATAAGAAATAAAATAGAAAATGATTAATTTTTATTGTATACATGGATACTTTTAGAAAAAGCTTTCATTTGAAAATGATTTATGCTAGAATTATTTTTGGGAAGTAAAGAAATTTTTATTTCTTACCATAGATCTACAGGAGGAAAAGAAAATGAGCGAAACAAAAGGTTTAGTTACTTATTATTATGTTGATACTGAATATAACGAAGAAAAAGTAAGAATGTTATATCGTGATTTAGTATCTTATGCACAGGTTAGTTCTTTAGAATATCAGACAGCAGTTACAACAAATGACTTTGATTTCTTGATCCAGATGAGAGATCCTGCAATACCTGAAAAAGCATGTACAATCGTATTTAGACATCCAACAGGAAATCATATTAAAGTAAATCAGGGTATTACAAACTGGTTAACTGAAGAAGAAAAAGTACATTTCTTTGATATTTCTGAATTAGAAGAACCATTACATGAAATCAAAGATGGTTTATTTGAAAAGGACTCAGTTAAGAACATGCGTCATGATACTAAGATGTTAATCAAGGTACGTTTTGGACGTTATGCTCAAAAACAATGGAATTAATCTAACTGGCTAGCAAGTTCTTATTGAGCTTGCTTTTTTTTGTTTTTCGCTTTAAATGGTAAAAGTAAAACGATATTGAATAATGATACAATTTGAAAAAGGAAGTGAATACATTATGAAAAAATACAAATTTTTAACTGTTTTTGTTTATTTCATTGCCTTGCTTTCTATTGGGTATTATCTCAATTCAACAAATACGAGAGCAGCTAGCTATTCCTTTAAATACAATAGCGATGGGGTATATTCAAACACTTCTACTGCTGATTTTACAGCTTCAGATCGAAGCTGTGCCACTACCTTTTCTACTCAAGCTAAAATCTATGAAAACATGACTAAATGTAAGTTTCAATCTGTTATTATCAGAAATGGTTTAACAGGAGGAACCAGCTATACAAAATATGAATCCAGTTTTTATTGTAAGATGAATTGTACTGGCTTTGATCCTAGATATATCTATCATAACTATTATGAATATCATTATTATATTCAAGGGTGAATAAAATGATCTTAAAAAACATACATATCCAATATAATCATACTACCTATATCAAAAAGGATATTTTAGAGATATTCAGTATCAAGGTGTTTTTTTAAATACCCTTTCTCAAAAAAAGAAAAGAGATTTCCGCTATCATCATATTACTTATATTACTCAAAATAATTTTTTCCTTCCTTCTTTAAAATGTAATGAATTTATTCAATTAGCCTTAGATACTTATAACGATACAATGCTATCAGAACTTTTACATAAAGTAGGGTTAGATACAATTGATCCTTCTTGTGATATAAAGAATTTATCAACTGGTCAGCAAATGCTTCTTGCTTTAGCCTATGCTATAGCGAAAGATGATCCAATTCTTCTTCTTGACGAACTTTTAAGTCCTTTAGATTTTGAAACAAAACATAAAGTATTAAAAATACTAAAAGAATTAGCAGCTAAGGGCAAGTCTATTTTTCTTGTATTTCATGAAGAAGATCATGAAATCAAGGAATGCATGGATACAATTCTATATTTTAATGATCATACGATTATTGAAGAAAAAAATAATAGATATGAATCAATTGTTACTTCCCAAAATCATAAAAAAATCAATCAGAAAATCATTCTTAGAGGATTCATTAGAAATAGCTTTATGAGTAATTTACTATATATTTTGCTGATTTCTAGCTGTATCTCTTTTGCTTTATATATTTTTTCTGATACTAGTGCAGCCTTTAAGCAAATTGATTATTTAAATAATATGCTTAAGCAATTTAATACACAATGTACTATTTACTATAATCCAGATCACATCAATAATATTTCTTATGATGAAAATATTGGAATACCTTCTTCAATTATTGAGGAAGTAGAGAATAATCAAGGGATTGAAGCTGTATACCCTATTTCCCCATTTAAAATAAGCTCTATGTATAATTATAATAACGGAGAATGGATGGAGGACGATGAAATAGGAACCATTATAGTAGATGAAAGTATTCATCATTTATCATGCACTGAAAGAGAGTATCTGATTACTCCTTATTTTGAAAACAGCTATGATGATGTATGTACAGGTAATATCGATCAGGAAGGAATTTTATATCTTTCTTATAATATGGCTAAAACGCTTGAAATTGATGAAATAAAAGAAAATACAGTTATTCAAATGAATGTTTTAGTACCTGTAAATGGAACTCACCAAAGGGTAGTATATGCAGAAAACGGAGGAGCAGAACAGACCTTAACTTTACAGAAGATCACCTATCAAAAGGAAAGTATTAGTGTACGATTACGTGGAATTATTGATCAGTATTATCCTTATAATTATGAATATGATTTTATTCTTCCATATTCTTATATGAAAGATTTATACAATAAAGATGTAGAAGAACAATCTTCCTATGAATATCCTAGATATTGTCTAAAGTTGCAGGAAAATGTAGATTATACTAAGTTAGAAAGTGCACTAAAAGAAATCGATGAAAATATTGTATTAGAAAAGGAAGGCCAAAATGTAATCGATGCCTGGTATACCATTGCTTCTCGTAATGAACATTTAAAGGTCTTAGAATATATCTGTGTGATCATAGCTGTAGTGATTTGTCTGATTGATAGCTATTCTACATATCGTCATGATCAAAGCTATATCAGTATATTGAAAAGAATGGGAATATCTGACAGAGTGATTAGACAATGTGTTTTTAAAAAAATATTGAGTTTATTATTCATTATGATAATAACAGGACTATTGTTTACTGTTTTTATTTTTAAAATTTTAAATGGAAATAGAATCATAGTCCAGGGAGATTTGATTTCTTCACAAACAATTTTGATCAATATTCTATTATTATTGATCATTGGTCTGATTTCTCAATTTAAATCGATAAAGAGTGTGTTGTGGCATGAAAAAATTTGAAATTAATATTATAGATCCTATTTGTTTAAATGGGACAATACAACTTAAAAGAGGGGCTGTCACTTTTTTAAAGGGAGATATTGGAAGTGGTAAAACATCAGCCCTTTTTGCTTTAATTCCCCAACTTCAGGATTCTTATGCCTTTGTTTGTCAAAAATATTTATTATTAGAAGAATACAGTGTAGAAGAAAACTTTAAAATCTTTAAAATACCTTTTTCTCAAATGAATGATGAGCTTGATCGCTTCCATTTAGATATCGATGTGAAAAAGAAGGTAAATGAATTAAGTGAAGGAATGAAGCAAAGATTAGCGGTTGCCATTGCATTAGCTAGAAAGCCTCAATATCTCATTCTAGATGAACCAATCAGTCATTTAGATGAATTTAACCAGATTTCTGTTTTAGAGACCATTCAAGAATATACAAGAATCAATAATAGCTATACATTGATCATCGATCATAGTGATCATTATAAACAGTATGGGGATGAAATCTATCAGATCATGGATCATCAGATTATTATAGAAAAAGAATTTAAAAATGAAAATGAAGATTCAACTTATAATCAAGGCAGTCATTTGTCTATTGTTCATTATCTTCTATCTCATTTTAGTCATTATCAAAAAGAGATGCTGATTAGTTTCTTTTTAATTTTAATCATCAATCTGATTGGTACAGTTCCAAAATGGATTCAACAAAAACAAATCTCAAGTATTGAAAAAGAAATGTCCACCTATGTGATCATTACCTATGATCAGGAGGTTTCTGATATTTACTATAATGAATTTTGTGAGCTTTATCCTTTTACCTGCTTAGAAGATGTTTATTCAAATGAAAGGATTCAATTGTATCCATTAGTTGACTATAATTCAATCAATGATGATGAAATATTGATAAGAAAACAGGATCTGACTAAGTATAATTTACAACTTGGAGATCTTATCTCTATTCAAAATAAGATATATATACTAAAAGGAACATTAGATGAACAATATTTTCCAGTTTATCAATCAAATATTGATTTAATTGTCTATGGACATATTGATTGTGGAGAAAGCTATCAGATGTGTGGAAAATTAAAGAATATTTTAGAATATCCAGATGCCTTTGAAAAAATCAAACAGGATTCAAATGTAATTGATATTCAATTTTCTAATACTTATACAAGTAAGATCGTAGATTATGATATTAGTCAATATAAGATTATTAATGTAGTGAGTAGAATATTGATTTTTTTAGTTTTCGTATTTTATATTTTATTTAGATATAGAAGAAATGTAGAAATAGCCAAGGAATATGTTTATTTAAGATGTCATAAAATAAATAGCCTACAATGCATCCTTATGAGTGCTTTAAAAATAATGATCCTAAATCTGATTGTGGTATTGTTAATTTATTTTGTATTTCATGAATTTACTTTGTATGCTTTTATGATTCTACTTATAGAAGTAATCATATGTATAATGATCAGTCATTCAAAAAAAATTTATAATCAAATTATCCGATAAAGGAGGATGAATTATGCTTAATTCTTATCATCGTTCAGTTGTTAAAATTATGATCTGTTTATGTCTGATCTTTTTTGGACTTCTTAAGGTAAATGGAAGTTCAATTAGAAGTGAAGCAGCTGATAGTGAAAGATTATCCTATGCTACACCTTCCTTGTATTACCTGAATACGATTTATGCAAGTGATACTTTATATGCTTATTGTGAGATTTAAGTGAGGAATAAGCTATGATTCAATTATCTAATTTATCGATTCTTTATGGAAATAAGCTTTTAATTGAAAATTGTGAATTTGAAGCTAAAAAAGGATGCATAACGGCAATTACTGGGCCTAGTGGTTCAGGAAAAACAACATTATTAGATTATATTATCTTAAATCAGATAGCTACAAATGAAGAATATTGTTTAGATGGAAAAAAGATTGATTTCAATGATCCTAAGCAAATTCTAGAGCTTCAAAGAAATCATTTCAGCTGTGTTTTTCAGGATGATCGAATGCTGGGAAATATGAGTATTGCAGATCATTTCCAAATTGCCGCAAAGCTTCATTCTGTTAGACTTTCTAAAAATGAAATGAAGGATATCCTTCAAAGAGTATCGTTAGAATACTTATCTTTGAAACAGCCAGTCTCTAAATTATCTGGAGGAGAAAAGCAGCGTTTAGCGATAGCCTGTGCTCTAGCTAAAAATACAGAAATAATCATTGCAGATGAACCTACAGGCAGTTTAGATCATGAAAATGAAAAATTGATACTAGATTTATTGATTGATCTTGCTCATAACATGAAAAAATGTGTAATCATTGCTACCCATTCTAGATTTGTATTAGAAAAGGTGGATGAAGTATTCATAATAGAGGATCATACGATTCATTCTCCTTTAGATCATGATGGTAATAATATTCAATTGGAAAAGAAAAAAATAGATCATAGATTTTATTCTTTGTATCTAAAAAGCTCTAATCTGATTCGTAATTATTTTTATCTGATCTTCTTATTATTACTTTCTATTACCATTGGGACTTATGTATTATCTAAGGATGTATCTAAGGCTATGATTGACGCTAACGAGCAGGAATTACAGAATGATATTGTATCAGATCTAAGAATCACTTCTAAAAGTGCGATGACTATGGAAAATATTGATTATTTTCTAAAGTTTGATCATGTAAAGTACTGTGATTATTACTATACTATTTCAAGTAATGAACTGGAAATTCATAACTGTTTAAGCTATATGGATTCACTAGAAGACAATGAAATTCTAATCACTCCTTCACTAGCTGAAAAATATCAGTTAAGTGTGGGTGATTCCTATTATTTATCAGCCTTTGACTCTACTTTTGTGGTCAAAAGAGTTTTAGAAGAGGAAATAGAGGCCTTTGGTGGGTTAGATCAATATATCGTCTATGTTTCTGATGAATTATTTAAGGATCAGACAACTAATAAGCTATTGCTTCATATTGATAGCTTTATGTATATGGATAGTGTGATCGAGCAGATTGAAACACGTGATTTAAATATCAAAATTGATTCAATCAATCATAAGTATTCCATCTATACAGATATGCAAAAGGAACTGACAGAGCATATTCAATCAATTTCTAAGGCTGCATTATTGATCTTAATTGGGATGATCACCTATATAGAAATATTAGATCTAAAACGTCACCAGTATGATTTTGCTTTACTTAAAGCAAATGGCTTATCAAAGATGGAGTTAAATCGATTATTTATTTTAAGAGGAATGATCCTTGATCTATGTATGATTCTGATTACTTCTTTAATTTATATCATAGCTTCTATGATCTGTTACTATGCTGGAAAGATAGTATCTATACAGCTTATAAGTGGTTTAAAGAATATCATAATACTATGTACGCTATTAGAAATTATTCCATTAGCAATGATGCTGATCTTACTTCAGCATATTCAGCCTATTATTTTGATGAAACACTAGTAAACAGGCAAGTTCAAAAATGAACTTGCTTTTTTGTTTATATATTTCTTTATTTTTATTTTTTTTCATTTATAATTAGGTGTGCATGGAGGATTATATTATGCGAGAAATACATGTGAATGAAATTATTGAAAATGTTAAGAATTTATGTATTGAAGCAAACTGTATATTACCAAAGGATGTAACAAAGATCTTTGAAACAAGAAAAGAAGAGGAAACATTCCAGATTGCTAAGGATACATTGGAAATATTATCACAGAATGCACGTATTGCTATGGAAAGCAGAGAACCTATCTGTCAGGATACAGGAATGGCCTGTGTTTTTCTTAAAATTGGACAGGATGTGCATATTGTAGGTGGAAGTATTAAGGATGCCGTAAATGAAGGGGTAAGACAGGGATATGAAGAAGGATATCTAAGAAAGTCTGTAGTAGATGATCCTATGTTTGATCGTATCAATACTAAGGATAATACGCCTGCATTAATTTATTATGATATTGTAGATGGAGAAAATCTTGAAATTACTGTAGCTCCTAAGGGCTTTGGTTCAGAAAATATGTGCCAGGTTAAAATGTTAAAGCCTAGCGATGGTATCCAGGGAGTTAAGGATTTTGTCTTAAAGGTAGTCAAGGATGCTGGTCCTAATGCCTGTCCACCAATGGTGATCGGGGTAGGAATTGATGGATCCTTTGATAAGGTTGCTTTATTATCTAAACAGGCTATGCTAAGGGAAGCAGGAAGCCATCATAGTGATCCTAGATATGCCGCTTTAGAAGATGAACTGTTAGAAAAGATCAACAGCTTAGGAATTGGTCCTGCAGGATATGGTGGTAAAACTACTGCTTTATCTTTAAATATTGAAACATTCCCAACTCATATTGCTGGAATGCCAGTAGCAGTCAGTATCTGCTGCCATGTAGCAAGACATAAGGGGGTACGTCTATGATTAGAATCACAACACCTTTTAAGGCTGAAGATGCTTTAAAATTACATGCTGGAGATCAGGTCTATCTGACTGGTAAGATCTATACAGGTAGAGATGCTGCTCATAAAAGATTAGTGGCTTTATTAGATGAAGGAAAGGAATTACCTTTTGATCCAATGGATCAGATCATCTATTATGTTGGTCCAACTCCAACTAAACCAGGAAGAGTATTTGGAAGTGGAGGACCTACTACTTCAGGTAGAATGGATGCCTATGCTCCTAGACTTTTATCCTTAGGTTTAAGAGGAATGATTGGAAAAGGATATCGTAATGAAGCTGTAATTGACTCTATTAAGGAAAACAGTGGTGTTTATTTTGGAGCAATTGGAGGAGCTGGAGCAATTATTGGTAAATGTGTTAAATCATGTAAGATCATTGCTTTTGAGGATCTTGGACCTGAAGCTATCCGTGAATTATATGTTGAAGATTTTCCTTTAACTGTTGTAATCGATGCTTTCGGAAATAATTTATATGAAACAGGAAAACAGAATTATTTAGAATCTAAATAAAAGATTTGTATTTTGAATTTATATTTGTTATACTTTTGGCGTTTTTTGAGTGTAAGTTATTGAGGAGGGTTTATGAAAAAAATCAAAGATTGTCTGAAATGGACAATACATATGGGGTTTACTTTTTTAAAGGACTACTATAGTGTTTTTATTATAAGTTTTCTATGCTTATTTACAGTAGAAATTATGAATCATCCAACAGAAGGGATCTGGAATGTGATCAGCTGGTTTCATACGAATACACGAGCAATGCTGATGAATTATCTGATCTATTTAAGTATTAATTTCATATTCTACTTAATTATTAATCGTTTAAATATTGCGAATATCGCCTTCTTTATTGCTTTAAATGCATTAGGAATGGTTAACTACAATAAATTGATCCTAAAGGGTGAAAACCTTGTATTTTGGGATATGTTCCAGGCAGTAGATGCTGCTAAGGCAGTTACTGAGACCCATTTAGAGATCAACTGGCAGATCGTTTTTGTGGTATTGATGATGGTACTGGTTGCCTTATGGCAGATCTTAGGTCATCGTCAAAGAAGAAAGGGAACCTTTAGAATTCGTGCTTTCTTATTATGTGCAGTTGTTTTATCATTTATTACGGTAGGTGTATTATTTAACGATGATACTTTAAATCGTTTATATCTGACTAATTATGACTGGAACTATGATCAGAACTATAAAGAAAACGGCTTTATTCTATGTTATATTATGAATCTTCAAAATGCGGTAATCTCTAAACCAGAAGGCTATTCAGAGAAGGAAGTAGAAGAAGCTGTAGAAAATATAAAAACAGTGGTAGATGAAGCTGATCTTTCATATACCAGTGAAGATATTGAAAATCCTAATATTGTAGTTATTATGTGTGAATCATTCTCAGATATTACTGTTGCTAATGATGGTATTGAGTTTGATGAAGATATTATGCCTAATATCCATGCTACTAATGATAATGTAATTAAAGGATATATTGTTACAAGTATTTTTGGTGGAGGTACTGCTAACTCTGAGTTTGAATTTTTAACAGGTAACAGCTGTGCTTTCCTGCCTACAGGTTCAGTTGCCTATAATACCTATGTTGAAGAGGATACTGATTCTATTATACAGATCTTAAAGGATAGAGGATATGAAACTATTGCTGTCCATCCATATGATCGTGAATTCTATCATCGCTGTGATATTTATTCTTATTTTGGTTTTGATGATTTTATTACTGAAGAATATTTTGCTGAAGATGCAGAACGTAAAAAGGGATATATCTCTGATCATGAAGTATATAAGATGATCATATCTCAATTTGAACAGAAGGATGAAGATACACCATTCTTCAACTTTACTGTAACAATGGAAAACCATACTCCATATACAGATACAACTAATGGAGTAATTGGAGTTAAATATGATGAAACAAAATATGTCTCATCTAAGATCGAACAGGTTGGCGTACATGCCAAGGGAGTTAAAGATGGAGATGCTTTATTTGGAGAATTAAAGGATTACTTCTCACAGGTAGATGAACCAACGATCGTTGTTTTATTTGGAGATCATCATCCTTATATCTCAAATACTGTAAATCAAAACAGCTCTAATTTAAATGAACAGACTAAATTCTATACACCATATATTATCTGGGCAAATTATGAAATTGAAACAAAGACGGATTATATTATCCCAAGCTCTACTTTAAGTTCAGTAGTCTTAACAGCTGCAAATATTGAGATACCTGATTACTTAAAGTATAATTTATATGGTACAACTATTTTAAGTGGATATAATCCATATTATGTATTAGACCGTAGTGAAAATTATTATACATACCATGATGATCTTTCTGAAGAAATTCAGACATTCCTGAATAATAAGGAAATTGTTCAGTATGATAACCTATTTGGTGAAAAGTATAGTAGAGATGAATTATGGAATGTAACACAAGAGGAAGGAGAAGTGGAAAATGAGTCGTAGAAATTACGGATATTATTCATATAGCAGAAGAAGATCGTTCCCTTGGGCAACAATTTTAATTGCTTTAGCAGTCGTAGCAATTGTTGCGGGGATCCTGGTTGGTTTTAACTATAAACGTATTAAATTAATGATGAAGGGATACAGCTGGAAGGAAGCTTCTATTGTATTAGATATGTCAGATACTAATATTGACACTTTACTAAAGGAAGATAAGATCGATAATCTTGTCGTTTGGATGGAATATACTGATGATGCATCTTATTATGATGAATATGATCAGTATGCTAAGCTATTCCCTAAGATGGACGAAGATAAAGTTGTTAAGGCAATGGATGTTTTTGTAGATGAAGTATATGATGGTTTAAAGGATCTTGGTTATAAAGATAGCGTGATCTGGGAATTATTGGAAACTCAATCTAACTCTGAGTTAAAATATTTAATTAATCATAATCTTGCTTATTCAGATATTAGTGATTTTGTGGATTATAAGTATTTTAAATGTTCAAATGTGACTGCCTATAAGGATGCTGTAGCAAAATATGGTAATGAAGCTTATGCAGTCAATATTACGAACTTCCCATTTATTATTTCAGAATATGAAGATGATAGTCATTATACAATTTTAGATCCTGATAATATCACTACATTAGTAAAAAAAGGATTCTATTATGATTCTGATTATGTTCCAGATGATTTAAGAGAAGTTAATATCGCTAAAAATCCAGCCTGTCAATATCCTATGTTAAGAGATGAAGCAGCAACTGCCTTAGAAGAAATGACAGAAGCAGCTAAGCTAGAAGGATATTATATTGTATTAAACAGTGGTTATAGAAGCTACAGTGATCAGAGTGCAGTTTACAGTGAATATGAAGCAAAATATGGTGGACAGTATGCTGCTGAATATGTTGCTGCACCTGGAGCAAGTGAACATCAGTCTGGTCTGGGGGTTGACTTAACAAGCCAGAGTGTTGTAGATGGTACAAAGATCACCTTTGGAGATACAGCAGAATATCAATGGGTTATTCAGCATTGTCAGGAATATGGATTTATTATCCGTTTTGAAGAAGCTGAATCCAATATTACTGGTATTGCCCATGAACCATGGCATTTAAGATATGTAGGAAAAGACGCTGCTGAAGCATGTGTTGAAAACGATTGGACATATGAAGAATACTGTTTATATAATTCAGTATTACCAGAAATCGATTATTAAAATTTATGATTATTAAAGGGGGTTATCTTTTGCATAATCCTCTTTTTTTGTTGTATAATAGAAATAATAAGGGTGGGATCTACAATGATTGAAATTATTAGAAAAAGAGATGGAAGATTAGATGAGTTTAATATTGATAAAATAGCGATTGCGATCAATAAAGCTTTTATCGCAACTAATTCTCAATACGATCTGATCTATGCTAAGAAACTAGCTTTGGATGTATATGATCGTTTAGAGGAAATGCAGACCTCTTTACCTACTGTTGAACTGGTACAGGATACAGTAGAGGAAATACTGATTGAAAAGGGACTGGTAAGAGCTGCTAAGGCTTATATTATCTATCGTGTAGAACGTACTAAACAAAGAGATATGAATACACAACTGATGAAAAAATATGATGATCTATATAATCATGAAGCTAATGCTGAATATATTATAGATAATCCTCTTACTACTATAATAAAATATGGAATCAGTGGTGCAAGTATGTACAATCAGATGTTTATTCTAAACGAAGAGGTGGAGCAGGCCTGTATCAATGGAGAAATCAATATCCATCATTTAGAGGCTTATGCTACTTCTTCTGATAGTAATCACTTTGATCTCGCTAAATTGATCGATCTTGGGGTATTTAATGGTTTCTCTTTAAAAAAGATCTCTGATTATATGTCCTTATTGCTATATTGTGTAAGACTGATCAAGCAGGAACAGTATGGCGAAATAGAATTTATGAACTTTGATACCTTTATGGCTAAAGCAATCAGTGCATCCTTTAAAAGAAGCTATAAGTACTTTATCAAAACTGCCTTGGAATTAAGTTCAAATATGCAGGGGGTAGATTATTTTATCGCTACAGTAGATTCTATGAATCTGATCCCTACTATTTCTAATCCAGAGCTATCTAAGGATTTTAAATGGTTTTTCCACAATTATGGGGTAACCAATGATGAAATGATCTATAAAATTTCTAAGTATGCCTATGATCGTACTTATAATAAAATTATCGAAGATCTAGAACATGCAATTATTCGTTTATATACTGAAGCGGGAATGGATTCATTTTTACCATCCACTCATTCTACGATCAGTTATGGTTTAGATCAATCGAAGGAAGCTAGAATATTTGATAAAACAATGTTGAAGGTATTAACGGAATACCCTGTATGCAGAAACTTTGTTAATCAGATCTATCTTGTTAAAGAAGGAGTAAATGAAGATATCTTTGCTGCCTTCCGTAAACAATCTAAAGGGATCTATTTCCAGTTTGTAGATGTTAATAATCGTATTTACCATGCCAGTGGGGCAAGCTTTGATCTTGAAGAAGCAGGAAATATAGGAACAACTACGATCAATCTTCCTCATTTAGCTAAAGAAGCTAATGGTGTTCGATCAGTTTTCTATAAACGTCTAGAAGAACTGATGACAATTGTAGCTGATCAGCTTAAACAGAAATATCATCTGCTTTATATGCGTAATGAACAGAGAAAACAATCCTTAGCTCAAAATGACTGGTCCTATAATATAACCAGACATCAGTATGAATCATTATTGAAATCAGGAACATTGTCAATTGGTTTTATCGGACTTGATGAATGCTGTCAGATCCTTAATGAAAAGAAGATCGATATTATTAAATTTATGCGAGAGAGGATCCCAGAGGATTCAAACTATCATTTTAATTTATCTACGATCTATTATTCTGAAGTAGCTTTGGAATTGGCAGCTATAGATGGAGAGAAGAGCTATTCCTTAGGAGTTGGATATGAAAAAGTTACTGACCTGGAAAGTATTGCATCAGCTTCTCAGGTTTATCAGTATACAGAAGGTGGCTATAAGCTAGGAGTAGATATTACAAATCTTGATGTTGAAGAAGTATTTTTGGCTTTAAAGAATTTCCGTATTGAATTTGTTAAGATTATTTAGGAGAAGAGATCTTCTCCTTTTTAATTAAAGAAAAAGGAGATTGATTATTCAATCTCCATAGATGCGAATATTAATTATTTACCAAAATCTTCTAACATCTTTAAAGCTTGTTTAACAACAGCTTCACCATCCATACGACCATATTGAGCCATTGGGATCATGTCTACTGGAACTACTGAACCATATTGTTTTTGTAAAGCTTTTAATCTGTAACGAATTTGTGGACCAACTAATAAGCAGTCAAAGTTTCCAGCTTCGTTATCTACAGTTTTTTCTGAAACTGCCCAAATTTTTGCTTCGATTCCTTGAGAAGCACAATAAGCTTCCATCTTAGTTACTAATAAGCTAGTTGACATACCAGCTGCACAGCATAATAAAATTCTTACCATAATTTAAAAACCTCCTATAAATGTAATTTCATTATACCCTATCTGTAAGCGATTGACAAGTAAAAACGATAAATTTTTTCTATTTGAGAAAATATAGTTTTGAAAACTAGATTTATATAATACTTTTGCATTTTACCAACTTTATGATACAATGGTGCATGAAAGAAGGGATAGTATGAAAAATATTTTGATCGCTACTGGAAATGCAGGAAAGGTAAGAGAGTTTAAATCTTTACTGGAACCTTTAGGATATAATGTATTATGTTTAAAAGATTTACCTGAAGTATTTGAGGTAGAAGAAACAGGAACTACTTTTAAGGAAAATGCTTTGATCAAGGCTAAAGCCTATGCTTCTAAAGTAGATTTTCCTGTGGTAGCAGATGATTCAGGAATTGAAATCGATGCTTTTGGGAAAAAACCTGGAGTAGAATCAGCAAGATGGCTAGGACATGAAACCTCTTATGATTATAAGAATCAGTATATTCTAGATCATTTAAAAGAAGGGGATTTAAGAACAGCAAGATATGTCTGTGCAATTGCCTATATTGAACAGGGAAAAGAAGATATCGTTGTAGAAGAAACCTTTGAAGGAGAGATCGGCTATGAGCCAAAGGGAGAAAATGGTTTTGGCTATGATCCAATCTTTGTTTATAGTCCATTACAAAAAACAGCAGCTCAGATGTCTTTAGATGAAAAGAATTTATATTCACATAGAGCGAAGGCATTAAGAAGCTTAATTTTAAAACTGGAGGAAAGATCTTATGGCAAATAATATTGTATTATACCATCCAGCTATTCCACAGAATACTGGAAATATTATGAGAACCTGTGTAGCTACTAATTCTGTTTTACATTTAATTAAACCACTAGGCTTCTCATTAGATGATAAATCTATGAAGAGAGCTGGTCTAGATTATATTCAGAATTTAGAATGGCATGTTTATGAAAACTGGGAGGATTTTGTTTCTAAAAATCCTGGAGAATATTACTTTACAACTCGTTATTCAAAATTAACCTATACTGATTTTGATTTTAGTGATACTAAGAAGAATCACTATATTGTTTTTGGTCATGAACATGATGGAATCGATCATGATATTTTAAAACAACATCTTGATCGCTGTATGAGAATTCCTATGGCAGCCAATGCAAGAAGTCTAAACTTATCTAACTGTGTAGCTTTAGTATTATATGAAGCAATCAGACAACAGGATTTTGAAGGATTATCAAGGGTAGAAGTACAAAAGGGAGAGAATTTTATCTATGAATAGATATAAATGGATCAATCTATTTTATGCTCTGATCTTTATGTTTGTTTTGATCTGTATTGCTACCTGTGTAGTTTTATTTACTAAACAGATCTATTATTTTGATATAAATTATCTTCATATCACGGATTATGTAAATTTATCAGTAGAAAAGATCAAGGAAAACTATAATGTTTTAATTCATTATCAGTCTTTTCTCTATAAGGGAGATCTAGTCTTTCCTGATTTTATTATGTCAGAGAGTGGAGCAAAGCATTTTAGAGAGGTTAAGGTTGTTTTTGAGATCATGCAGTATGTAGCCTTAGGGGGAGGACTTGCCGGCTTAGCTTTAGCGATCAAAAAATATAAAGATAAGGATTATCAGTTTTTTAAGTCTATCGCTATCACAACCTTTATTGTACCATTGATCATTGGCTTTTTAGCTTCTATTAATTTTGATAGAGCCTTTACTCTGTTTCATCAGATCGTCTTTAGAAACAATGACTGGTTATTTAATTATCGTACAGATCCGATTATTTTGATTTTACCAGAGGATTTCTTTATGCACTGCTTTATTTTGATTATTGTAGTTGTATGGATCCTTTGTCTGATCAATTATATAATTGGAAAAAAATTAGAGAAAAAATGGTTAAGCTAGAAAGAGATTATTCTCTTTCTTTTTTAATTATGTTATAATATTTAAAAGAGGAGGCATGATTTATGAGCTTATTTAAGAAAAAATCAAAGATTGAAATTGAACCAATCTATAATGCAGATGGATTAAGAATGCTGGTAGATGAAATAGGCTTAGAGCCTAGAATTGCTAAGCATCTGGCAAGATGTGGAATTAAATATGTAGATGTACTATGTTCTAAAACAGAAGTGGAAGTTGCTAATATACCGTATATGGGGCGTCAATGTGCAAAGGATATTAAAGAAAAACTGATTGAAAACGGTTTTGATTTTAAACATGAATAATATTGAAACAATTAAAAATCTATAGTATAATAATAGAAACACAGAGAAATGAAGAAGTAATTCTTATGAAGCTTGTAGAGAGTCTATGGCTGGTGGAAATAGATAGTGAATCAGGAATGAATACATCATGGAGTGGAACGGTGAATAGAGTAGCTGATTACGGTGATCCCCGTTAAAGGATAAGGGTATAATTGTACCCTGTAAGGTTAATAGAGTGATCTATTAATGAATAAAAGGTGGTAACACGAGTCTTTCGTCCTTTTTGGGGAAAGGCTCTTTTTTATAGGAGGAAATAGAGATGGTTATTACAGTAGTAGGTTTAGGTGTAGTTGGAGGAAGCTTTGTAAAAGCATTTAAAGGACTGGGTTATGAGGTTTATGGAATTGATTTAAATGAAGAAACACTAAGATTAGCTAAAGAAGAGGGATGTATTCTAGAAGGCTATAAGGATGGAAAAGAAATCTTACCAAAGACAGATTTAACGATCGTATGCCTTTATCCATCGTTATTTATAGATTTTATGAAGAATAATACCTTTAAAGAAGGAAGTATTATCACCGATGCATTAGGGGTTAAATCTTTCTTTGTAGAAGAAGTTTTAAAAATCTTACCAGATAATGTTGAATTTATTTCTGGTCATCCAATGGCAGGAAGAGAAAAGAAAGGATATGCATATGCTTCTGCTGAAGTCTTTAAGAATGCAAATTATATTATTACCCCTCATTCTAAAAATACGCCACAGGCTATTGCTTTATTAGAGATCTTAGTTAGACAATTAGGTTTTAGAAGTGTAAAGAGAGTTAATATTCATGAACATGATGAAATTATATCCTTTACTTCTCAGCTTCCTCATGTTTTAGCAGTTTCTTTGATCAATTCTGATCAGGAAAAATTTGAAACAGGGAAGTTTATTGGAGATAGCTTTAGAGACTTAACAAGAATTGCCAATATTAATGAAGATCTATGGTATGAATTGTTCTCTAAAAATAAAGATAATCTATTAAAGAGTATTAATGATTTTGAATATCAGCTTGACTTAATGAAAAAATCAATCGAAGAGGATGATGAACAATTAATGAAACAGCTGTTTATTAAGGCAACAAATAGAAGAATAAAGCTAGAAAAGAAATAGAAGGTGTAAAAAACTTCTATTTTTTTATTGCTTTTAAGCGTATAATATTCAATATGAATAGGGGGGAGTTTAATGAATAAAAAATCAACTGCAAGAGATATGACAGAAGGTCCTATTATTAAACAGATGCTTCTTTTTACCATACCTCTTTTGTTTGGAAACATTTTCCAGCTGCTTTATAATACCGTCGATACATTGGTAGTTGGAAACTTTGTAGGAACACAGGCCTTAGCGGCAGTAGGTTCTACCACAATGATCATTAATATTATGGTTTTCTTCTTTAATGGATTATCAACTGGGGCCAGCGTATTGATTGGACAAAGCTATGGAGCCAAGGATCTAAAGAAATTACATATTTCAGTAGAAACAACCATGGCGATGACTTTCTTATTAGGAATTATCTTTACCATTGTTGGTGTCAGCTTTGTAAAACCAATGCTGAATTTTATGTCTACTCCAGCAGATGTTATGCCTGAAGCAACTACTTATTTAAAAATTTATTTTGCTGGGATCTCAGGGCTGATGATCTATAATATGGGCAGTGGGATCTTAAGAGCTGTAGGGGATACAAAAAGACCTTTATATTTCTTAATTTTTACCAGTGTTTTAAATATTGTATTAGACTTATTCTTTGTAATTGTAATGCATATGGGAATTGCAGGGGTAGCTATTGCGACTATTGTTTCTCAGTTTATTTCAGCTATTTTAGTTATGCGTTTATTATTGACTACAAATGATATCTATAAGATGACGATCAAAGATCTTCGTTTAGATAAAACGATGTTTGGAAAAATCTTAGCTGTAGGTTTACCTGCAGGGATCCAGTCTATGCTGACTTCTTTTTCTAATGTTTTTGTCCAATCCTATGTTAACAGCTTTGGATCAGCCTGTATGGCAGGATGGAGCTGTTACAATAAGCTGGATGCCTTTATTTATCTGCCAATGCAGTCTATGTCAGTAGCTGCAACTACCTTTGTATCTCAGAATGTTGGAGCTAATAAACCAGATAGAGTAAGAAAAGGAACTTTTAATGCCATTGCATTAACAGAACTGATCACAGGAGCTATTATTGTGGCAATTATGATCTTTGCTTATCCAGCCAGCCGTTTATTTACTCAGGATGAAGCTGTATTAAAGTACGCTGTATTGTTTATTCGTAATAATACCTTATTCTTACTTTGCAACTGTGTAAACCAGGTATTAGCTGGAGCACTTAGAGGTAGAGGAGATTCTAAGGGACCTATGATCATTATGTTATCTACCTTTGTAGTTACTAGACAGATCTATTTATATATCGCAACTCATTTCTTTGCCAATACTGCTGCTGTAGTTGGTTTTGGTTATCCAGTAGGTTGGGCTGCATGTATGATCCTTGAGGTAGGATATTACATTATTCGCTATGCAAGAAATACAGATGCATAAAACAAGTAAGTTAGCAATAACTTACTTTTCTTTTGCCTGAAAATATTCTATACTTAATATAGAAAGCAGGTGGTTGTATGAGTAGTATAATAATTGAATATGGAGATCTGACAAATCAGAAGGTAGAATGTATTGTTAATGATGCTCTTCCTTCTTTAGCTAAGGGAGAGGGTTTATGTAAAATGATTTTTGAAAAAGCAGGAGAAAAGGAATTATCTGATAGTTTAAAGAGCTTTGCACATCTTTTGCCAGGAGAGGTTATTCTTACCCCAGGATTTGCCCTATCCCCATATATCATTCATGCCATTGGGCCCTATGAAAAAGAGGATGATGAAGCTCTGATTCATGCTTATCAGAGATCCTTAAGCTTAGCAAAAGAAAATCAGATTCATACTATTGCTTTTCCTCTATTATTTACAGGAGTTTTGAATTATCCAATCTTTAAAGCATGGCGTCAGGCAATTACAGTATGTCTGGATTTTATGGAGGAAAATAAAGATTATGATTTAACTATTTATATTATTAATAATCATAGAGAAATGGCAGCGGAGGGTGAAAATATCCTGGAAACTCTATGGAATAGAAGAAAGGTGAATTAAACCGATAATAGAAGAAGAATCCTTTCCTGAAGTAAAAAATAATAATGAATATCTGTTTTTCTGGAAAGAAAATGATAAAAATGGCTATTTATCTTGGTGGTATCCATCTAAATTTACCATTGAAGGAATTACCTACTTTAGTGTAAAACACTATATGTTATCTAAAAAAGCCCTGCTATTTAATGATCTGTATCACTATACACTAGTGATCCATGAAACAAATATGGAAAAACTCAAGGAAATAGAAAAAGATATTATTTCTCATGATTATGCGTTATGGTATAAATACAAAGAAGAGATCGTTAAAAATGCCTGCTATGCAAAGTTTAGTCAAAATAAACAGTTAAAAGATCTATTACTTTCTACTGACCATAAGATCATCGCAAAAGCTAGTGATCAGGATCCTTTCTATGGAATTGGCTATACTACCAGTCATCCTTTATGCATTAAACAGGATAAATGGAAGGGGAAAAACAAACTGGGAAAGATCATAATGGAAGTAAGAGAAGAACTAAAAAAGTGATAGTTCAAAAGAACTACCACTATTTATTATCGGTTTTCGAACCAGTCTGCAACCTTCTTTAAATTTTCAATAATTGGAAGCTGTTGAGGACAGATTCCTTCACATTGACCACATTCAATACAGTCACTTGCTTTTCCAAAGGTCTTAGTCAGATTTGCATAGTATTCACCCTGAGGAGTCCATCCTTTGGTTGAAGTTTCTTGCTTATCAGCATTATATAGTGAGAAATACTTTGGAATAGCAACCTGCATTGGACATCCATCTGTACAATAGGAACATCCAGTACAAGGAATTTCAATCTTTGCATTGATTATAGCTGCTGCTTTAGCACATAATTGAATTTCTTCATCCGTTAATGGTTTGAAATCCATCATATATCCTGTATTATCTAATAGCTGTTCCATATTTCTCATACCAGATAATACCATCATAACATTTTCTTGAGTAGCTGCAAAACGAATAGCCCATGATGGAACAGACATAGAAGGGTCATATCCTTTAAATAAATCAGTTACTTCCTGTGGTACATCAGCTAAGGTACCACCCTTAACAGGTTCCATAACGATTACCTTTTTACCATGTTTTACACATACTTCATAGCATTTTCTAGATTGTACTCCTACTGAATCCCAATCTAAGTAGTTTAACTGTAATTGAACTAATTCCATTTCTGGATGTTCAGTTAAAACCTGATCTAGGAATTCAGCATCGTCATGATAAGAAAAACCGATAACCTTAGCTTCTCCACTAGCCTTCTTTTCCTGGATCCAGTTCCAGCAATCTAAACGATCATAAACCTCTTTTGAATGATGATTTACATCGTGAAGTAAATAGTAATCAAAATAATCTACTCCTGTTTTTTCTTTTTGAGCGTTGAAGATACGATCACGATCTTCTTTAGTTGAAATAAAGCCAGAATGAAGCTTAGTAGTTAATGTAAAAGCATCTCTAGGATATCTGGATACTAAAGCTTTTTTAGCTGCAGGTTCTGACTGAAAGCCACAATACATCCATGCTGTATCAAAGTAAGTAAATCCTCTTTCAATAAAAGTATCTACCATTTTATTTAATTCTTCAAAATCAACCTTTGAAGGGTCATTAGGATCTAATGAAGGTAATCTCATTAAACCAAAACCAAATTTTTTCATTTTCTTTCCTCCTCTTATCTCTACCTTTCCATTATACCATTTTTTTGAAAAAGATAAACATTACAGTTTGAAATAGTAAACAAAAAGTTTAATAAAGCCCTGTGGTTTAATATTTTAAACAAAAAGTTTAAAAACATGTTGACATTACACTATTTATCAATATAATAGTCCTTGGTTAAAAATTATGAACAAAAAGTTTAATAAATGAAACGGAGGGGTAGTAATGGATATTGGTGCAAAAATCAAACGTTTAAGAGTTGCCAATCAGTTGACACTCGAAGAGTTAGCGAATCGTAGTGAACTTACTAAAGGCTTCTTATCACAGCTGGAAAGAAACTTAACTTCACCATCGGTTTCTACCTTAGAAGACATTTTAGAAGCATTAGGAACCAATTTAGCGGACTTCTTTAATGAAAAAGAAGATGATCAGGTGATCTTTACCAAGAATGATTATTTTTATAATGAACAGGAAGGGTATCAGGTTACTTATATTGTTCCTAACGCACAGAAAAACGATATGGAACCCATTTTAGTGGAATTACAGCCAGATAGTGAAACCTATGAAATTCCACCTCATGAAGGAGAGGAATTTGGCTATGTAGTACAGGGGAAGGTAACCCTTATTTATGGAAAGAAAAAGTATCTGGTTCAAAAAGGGGAAACATTCTATATCAAAGGAAATCAACCACACTATTTAATCAACAACTTTAAAACGGGTGCGAAGGTGATCTGGGTATCAACTCCACCTTCATTCTAGGAGGGTATTTATGAAAGAATTAATTGAACTTAAGAATCTTACAAAAGAATTCGATGGACAGGTTGTCTTAAAGGGAATCAACCTTACGATTCATGAAAATGAATTTGTAACCTTACTTGGACCTTCAGGATGTGGAAAAACCACTACCCTGAGAATTATTGGTGGATTTGAAGATAAGAGCGATGGAGAAGTCATCTTTGATGGAGTAGAGATCTCTAATGTTCCTTCTTATAAACGTGAAATTAATACTGTATTCCAAAAATATGCTTTATTCCCACATTTAAGTGTAGCTGAAAATATTGCTTTTGGATTAAAGATCAAAAAGATGGATAATAAACTAATTGAAGAAAAGGTCAAAAGAATGCTGAAGCTTGTTAACCTTGAAGGATATGAAAATCGTGATATTACTTCTCTTTCAGGTGGTCAGCAGCAACGTATCGCTATCGCCAGAGCCTTAGTAAATGAACCTAAGGTATTATTATTAGACGAACCACTTGGTGCTTTAGACCTTAAGCTAAGAAAAGAAATGCAGATTGAATTAAAGAAGATCCAGAAGGAAGTAGGAATTACCTTTATCTATGTAACTCATGATCAGGAAGAAGCATTAACAATGTCTGATCAGATCGTAGTTATGAATGATGGAATTATCCAACAGATCGGTAGTCCAACTGATATCTATAATGAACCAGAAAATAAATTTGTTGCTAACTTTATCGGGGCTTCTAATATTATCGCAGGAACTATGGTTAAAGACTACTTAGTAGAATTTGACGATCAGCAGTTTGAATGTGTTGATTATGGCTATCCAGTAGATATGCCTGCAGATATCGTTATTCGTCCAGAAGATATCGATATTGTAAAGGTAGGAGAAGGAAAGATCTCTGGAGTAGTAGAAAGTGTTATTTTCAAAGGAGTTCACTGGGAGATCCGTGTAAAGAATGAATACAGAACTTATCTGATTCATACTACTGACTTTGTAGAAGTAGGCAAAGAGGTAGAATTAGATTTCTGGCCAGAAGATATTCATGTAATGGAAAAAATGGGGTACTAGAAAATGAAATTGTTTCGTAAATTAACGATTCCATATGTTGTATGGCTGTTTATCTTTACGCTGATTCCAACTTTAATGATCCTGATGTATGCTGTTACTACTTCAGAAAACAGTGTACTTACCTTCAGCTTTACAATTGATAACTTTGTTAAGTTCTTTGATCCAACCTTTATCAAGGTACTTGTTAAAAGCTTTGAATTAGGGATCCTGACTACTATTATCTGTCTTGTTTTAGGGTATCCTTGTGCTTATCTGATCAGTAAATGTTCAGAAAGAAGACAGACTTTATTGATCTTATTAATTACGATCCCAACATGGATCAATATGCTGATCCGTACCTATGCATGGATCTCTATTCTAGGTAATAATGGGATCATCAATAATATGCTTGCTGCCTTAGGAATGGGGAAGGTAACTTTATTATATACAAACTTCTCTGTTATCCTAGGGATGGTTTATAACTTTATTCCTTTTATGATTTTACCGATCCATACTTCTTTAACAAAGATGGATAAATCATTGATCGAAGCTTCTCTTGATCTTGGGGCTACACCTTTCCAGACCTTCTGGAAGATCACCTTCAGATTATCTTTAAGTGGAGTCTTAACAGGAATTACAATGGTATTCTTACCAGCTATTTCTTCCTTCATGATTCCTAAGCTTCTTGGTGGTGGACAGTTCATCCTGATCGGTAACTTTATTGAACAACAGTTTATCACAATTGGAGACTGGGGATTTGGAGCTGCAGTATCTATGATCTTAGCTGTTGTGGTTCTGATCACTATGTATATCGTTGGTAAGATCGAAAAGCTTACTACTGTTGAAGAATAGGAGGAATGGACATGAAAAGAAGAACTAAGATTTTAACCTGTATTGTTGTTGGATTATGTTTATTCTTCCAATATTTACCTATTTTTGTGACGGTCTTCTTCTCTTTTAACTCATCTAAGTCATTATCTAAGTTTTCTGGATTTTCGCTTAGATGGTATGAAAAGATGATCTCTGATAGCTCATTGATCACAGCTATCTGGGTATCTGTATCGATTGCGATCATTGCAACAATTGTTTCTACTGTATTTGGGACTATTACTGCTATTGGGATCTCTAAAAGTAAAAAGGTTGTAAAAGAACTAATTCTTGAATTGAATCAGATCAATATCTTATCTCCAGATGTTGTTATTGCGATCAGTTTAATGCTGTTATTTTCAGCTTTTAAGGTACAGAAGGGATATATGACTATTTTAATTGCTCATATTGTATTCTGTACACCATTTGTAATTACCAATGTTTTACCTAAAGTAAAACAGCTGGATCCAAACTTGGCAGATGCTGCCATGGACCTTGGGGCAACACCATTACAAGCATTAGTAAAAGTCATTATTCCTCAGATCAAGCCAGGAATCTTTGCCGGTGCTCTAATTGCCTTTACTATGTCATTTGATGATTTCTTGATTTCATATTTCGTTACAGGAAATGGAGTGCAGAATATCTCTATTGCTGTATATAATATGACAAAACGTATTAATCCAAGTATTAATGCTTTATCAACAGTCGTAGTAATCGTAATTATGATCGTATTAATGATTGCTTATGGTTTACCATATTTAAAAAACAGAAAGGACGCTAAATTAAATGAAAAAACTATTTAAAATTTTACTTGCTGTTTCTACAGCTATCAGCTTAACTGCATGTTCATCAAGCAGCAGTTCAAAGAAAACTTTAAAGGTGTATAACGTTGGAGAATACATGGATAAGAGCCTGATCAGTAAATTTGAAAGTGAATATAACTGTAAGGTTGTTTATGAAACTTATGAATCAAATGAAGTAATGTATACAAAGATCTCAGCAGGTGGAAATGAATATGATATTATTTTCCCTTCTGATTATATGATGGATCAATGTATCCAGGAAGGTCTTGTACAGAAAATTGACTGGGATCAGATTGAAAATGCTGAATATTTAGACCAGGATATTTTAGAAAACTGTGGTGGTATTGATACTGATTATTTTGTTCCTTACTTTGTAGGTAATGTTGGTATCGTATATGATAAGACTGTTGTTGATGAAGCTGATCTTGAAGAAGGTTGGGAATTATTAAGAAATGAAAAGTATGCTGGAAATATCTATATGTATGACTCAGTAAGAGATTCATTTATGGTTGCTTTAAAAGCTTTAGGATATTCAATGAATACAACTAGTGAAGAAGAAATCGATGAAGCATATCAATGGTTAGTTGAACAGAAGGATATTATGAATCCAGTATATGTAACTGATACTGTTATTGATGCAATGGTAAATGGGGAAAAAGCTTTAGCTGTAGTATATAGTGGAGATGCTGCTTATATCTTATCAGAAAACGAAGATATGGGTTACTTTATGCCAAGTGAAGGAACTAACTACTGGTTTGATGGAGTTATGATCACTTCTACTTGTGAAGAAGTTGAATTAGCTCATCAGTTTATTAATTTCTTATGTGATCCTGATAATGCAACTGATAATACATTAGAGGTTGGATATTATTCTCCAGTTGTTGAAGCTAGAGATGCTGCTATTGAAGAAATGTATGAAGATAATGAAGCTTACCAGTTAAGAATGGGAAGCAATGATGAATTCTTTAAAATGCAGGATAGTGATACTAAAGCTTATTGGGCTAACCTATGGACTAAGCTTTTATCTGATTAATTGATCATAAAGATTCCTGATCATCAGGAATCTTTTTTTAGGGGGAGATGGAAATGAAAAAATTAAATTATTTACTATTATGTATTTCCTTAGCTTTTTCTTTGGCAGGATGCTCTTCATCATCAAAAAAGACACTGCGTTTATTTAACTGGGGAGAATATATGGATGAATCATTACTGGATGAATTTGAAGAGGAATATGACTGCAAGATCATCTATGAAACCTTTGATTCCAATGAAACAATGTATACAAAGTTGACATCAGCTGGAAATAAATATGATATTCTTGTACCTTCGGATTACATGATCGAACAGCTGATCAAGGAAGATCGCCTGCAAAAAATAGACTGGTCTAAGATCACCAATAAGGATGGATTAGACAGTGCGATTCAAAATCAGTCCTTCGATGAAAATAATGAATATTGGGTATCTTATTTTTATGGTAATGTGGGAATTATCTATGATAAAACAAAGGTAGATGAAGAAGATCTGGATGGATGGAATACACTGATGAATACAAAATATGCTGGGGATATCTATATGTATGATTCAGTTAGAGATTCCTTTATGGTAGCTTTAAAGGCATTAGGATATTCTATGAATACTACAGATACAAATGAGATCGATGAAGCCTATAACTGGCTTATTCAACAGAATGAAACGATGAAACCAATTTATGTATTGGATACAGTAATAGATTCAATGATCAATTCTGAAAAGGCTATGGCAGTTGTTTACAGTGGGGATGCTGCTTATATCTTATCAGAAAATGAAAATATGGGATTCTATTTACCTGAAGAAGGGACTAACTACTGGTTTGATGGCTTTGTGATCACCAAGGAATGTGAAGAAGTGGATCTAGCTCATGCTTTTATTGATTTTATGTGTGAAAAAGAAAATGCCTTACGCAATACCTATGAGGTAGGCTATCTAACAAGTGTAATAGAAGCAGGTAATGAAGCTAGAGAAGAAGAATTTGAAGATAATGAAGCCTATCAGCTAAGAGTAGAAGGTCAGGATGAATGCTTTACTTATCTAGATAATGATACTAAAACATATTATTCTAATTTATGGACTAAAGTACTATCCAATCGATAGTGCTTTTTCTTTGAAAATAGGTTATAATAAAACAGGTGATAGATATGGAGTATAAATTAATTGCATTTGATATGGATGGAACCTTTCTAAACTCAAATAAAGAGATCCCAATTGAAAATATAGAAGCAGTAAAAAGAGCAGTAAAGGAAAACAAAATTGTGGCCATTTCTACAGGAAGAGGTCTTTCTGAATTAAAGATGGTAAGAGAAAAGCTTCCAGAGATTCATTATATGATCATGACAAGTGGAACCATGGTCTATGATTTTAAAGAGAATAAAGAAATCTATTCTAATCAATTATCTATAGAAGAAATCAGAAAAATATTAGAAGTCAGCAAAAATAGAGATATTCTTGTTCATTTTTTATCTCAAAAAGCTGTAATGGAAAAGGATAAGGGACATAGAGTGAAGGATTATGGGATGGGTGTATATCAGCCAATGTATAATGAAGTCTGTACATTTGTAGAAGATATTTATGAATACTTTGAACATCATCCAAGTACCTTGGAAAAAGTAAACCTTTATCATCAAACAAAAGAGGATCGAGAGATCACCTATGGATTACTTAAAGATCTGGATCTATCTTTAAAGAAAGCAGAAAGTGGTTCATTAGAATGTTCCGCAAAAAATATTAATAAAGGAACAGGATTAAAAAAACTATGTGAATATTTAAAGATCGATATAGAAGAAACAATTGCAGTAGGAGATGCCAACAATGATCTAGAAATATTAGAAGAAGCAGGTTTATCGATTGCAATGGGAAATGCCAGTGATGAAATTAAAAGAAAAGCAGATGTAGTAGTAAGTGATCATGATCATTTAGGATGTGTAGAAGCAATTGATCAATATCTATTAAAATAAAGATTTTAAATTGAAAAATCTTTCTAGGTTCGATATAATAAATACAGAACTTATATGATTTTATAGAAAAAAATCAAAAAACATTTCAAAAAGTAGTTGACATATTTTAATTTGTGATGTATTATAAGTGAGCAATCGCAAGTGATGGTTCCCTAGCCAAGTTGGTAAGGCAACAGACTGCAACTCTGTCATCATCGGTTCGAGTCCGGTGGGAACCTCCATTTATGATGCCCAGGTGGCGAAATTGGTAGACGCACGGGACTTAAAATCCCGCGGACCTTAAAATCCGTGCCGGTTCGACTCCGGCCCTGGGCACCATTTATTTATGTGCGCCAGTAGCTCAGCTGGATAGAGCGTTTGGCTACGGACCAAAAGGTCGTGGGTTCGAATCCTGTCTGGCGCGCCATTTTCGGGAAGTAGCACAGCTTGGTAGTGCACCTGGTTTGGGACCAGGGGGTCGCAGGTTCGAATCCTGTCTTCCCGACCATTTAAATCTATATTTTTTTGTGGGGAATTAGCTCAGCTGGGAGAGCGCCTGCTTTGCACGCAGGAGGTCACCG
>R17__coassemble_138_pt1 | contig 65847 bp, 57 predicted proteins | sample R17__metabat2_high_PE_012 | metagenome-assembled genome bin R17 | reverse complement strand
GCAGGCAGCTGCTTTAGAATTTAAAACATAATCGATATCCTCTGGATGGATACGATCCTTCCATGATTCAAGCTTTTGAGGGAAGCGATCTTCTTCCTCAAACCCTAATAACAGCTTAAACTGATCGCTATAGCGAATACTGATTTCATTTCCTTCTTCGTCATATTTTACAAACCATGTAGCAAGGTTCATCATATTATGAACGATCTTGCTGGTTAGCATATATTCCTTTAACTGTTCACGCAAATTATTAGCATCAATTGCGGGATCATAGATCTGATGATCAATATCCTGTATATAGAAATAAACGATCTGATGATCATCACTGTATTCATCAGTAGGAACGATTTCTAATAGAACCCATCTGAATTCATTTCCTACCTTTCTACGATATTTTAAACGCCAAGGTTCCTTCTTTTTTTCTTTGAAGTAGGTCTTGAAATATTCTCTTAAATAGTTTAAATCAGTATGATACTTATACATTTCCATATCATCTATATAAACCTGTCCTGTTTTAGCGAAAAAGGTCATCCATTCTGAAATAGCTGGCTTTGACAGCATTAATTCCTCTTGATCTGATTTAATAATATGGTAGGTATCATCAGTTAAATTTGCTTCTATGATCTTATATACATTTTTTGAATATGCCTTTAAGGCCTTTTCCATTTTTTCTTCCAATTTAAACACCTCCAATAATGAAAACCATTTCATATATTTTAACACTTTTTTATCACAATTACAAGATATTATGACTTTAATAAATTGTTATTTTATCTTTAGTTCACTCTTTTAAAGTGATATAATACAAACTATTAGGGAGGAATTATATTATGGCATTACCAAAAAGAAACGAAGTCCCAGTAGAATTAACTTGGGATTTAACATTAATCTATAAAAATGATGAAGAAATGCTAAGTGAATTAGCTAGAATGCAAAGCTTAGCAAAGGAAATGATCACAACCTATCAGGGTAAATTAACTACTTCTCAAATGATCAACAGCTGTCTTGATCAATATGCTGAAGTAATCAAGATCCTGATATTGGTATCACATTATGCTGAACTAGCTACCTCTGTTGATTTCTTTGATCAGCATGCTATGGAATTAAGCAATAAAGTAAATACTGTTGTATCAAATATGATGGCTTCTTTAAGCTTTATTGACAGTGAAATTGCTGAATGTGATGAAAAAACAATTGAAGAAGCTATTCAAAATACAAAGGATAATAAGGGATATTTAAAGGAAGTATTACGTGCTAAACCTTATCGTTTACCTGCTGAAACTGAAAAAGTATTAGCAGCCTTATCTAGCACCTTTAATACTCCACAGACTGTCTATGGAGCTGCTAAATTAGCAGATATGAGCTTCGATGATTTTGAATGTGAAGGAAAGAAATATCCTTTAAGCTATACTTTATTTGAAGATAACTATAACTATGAAAGTAATACTCCATTAAGACGTGCTGCTTTTGATGCTTTCTCTAAAAAACTAAGAGAATATGAAAATGTTACAGCAGCAGCCTATAATGCTCAGGTTACCAATGAAAAGATCATCGCTGATCTAAGAGGCTATAAGGATGTCTTTGATTATCTGTTATTCTCACAAAAAGTAACCAGAGAAATGTATGACCGTCAGATCGACCTGATCACAACTAAATTAGCTCCTCATATGAGAAGATATGCTAAGCTGATTCAAAAGATCTATAAATTAGATAAGATGACCTTTGCTGATCTTAAGATCCCTGTAGATCCATCCTACGATCCAAAGGTTACGATTGATGAAGCTAAGGACTATTGTGTAAAGGGCTTATCTATAATGGGTGAAGACTATGTAGCAATGGTAAAGGAAGCCTTTGAAAACAGATGGATCGATTTCGCTCAAAACGAAGGAAAATCAACAGGTGGTTTCTGTGCCAGTCCATATGGTCGTAATTCCTATATTCTATTAAGCTTTAACTCACGTATGTCCGATGTTTTCACCTTAGCACATGAATTAGGTCATGCTGGTAACTTTAAAGCATGCAATGAAGCTCAGAGTGTTTTTGATACAGAAGCATCTATGTATTTTGTTGAAGCTCCTTCTACAATGAATGAGCTGATCATGTCTCATTATTTATTAAAGACAAATCCTGATAAACGTTTTAGAAGATGGGTATTATCATGTATGGTATCTGATACCTACTTCCATAATTTTGTAACTCATTTACTTGAAGCTGATTATCAAAGAAAGGTTTACAACATTATCCAGGAGGGTGGATCTGTTTCTGCGCCTGTTCTAGATGCCTTAAAGAGAGAAACCTTAGAAAACTTCTGGGGAGATGCGGTTGAAATCAATGAAGGGGCTGAACTTACATGGATGAGACAGGGTCACTACTATGCAGGATTGTATTCTTATACCTACTCTGCAGGTTTAACAGTAGCAACAAAAGCCTGTTTAAATATCGAAAAAGAAGGTCAGGCAGCGGTAGAAAGATGGAAAGAAGTATTAGCAGCAGGAGGTACTTTAGATCCTATTGGCTTAGCTAAATTAGCAAATATTGATATTACTACAGATCAGCCATTATTAGAAACAATTGAATATATTGGATCTATGATCGATGAAATCATTCAATTGACAGAAGAATTAGGAGAATTAGACTAATAGGTTTAAATAGAATTATGAGACCACTTATTTTACAGACAGACTTCGGTCTTGCAGATGGAGCAGTAAGTGCAATGTATGGTGTTGCCTACTCTGTTTGTGAAGATCTGAAGGTATATGATTTAACCCATGAGATCAGACCCTATGATATCTGGGAAGCCAGCTATCGTCTGATCCAGACTGTTACCTATTGGAAGGAAGGAACGGTATTTGTTTCAGTTGTTGATCCTGGGGTTGGCAGTGATAGAAAAAGTGTAGTTGTGAAAACTGCAACAGGACAATATATTGTTACTCCTGATAATGGAACCTTAACTCATGTAAAACAGAAGCTAGGAATTGTGGAAGCTCGTATAATCGATGAATCGATCAATAGATTACCAAACAGTTCTGAAAGCTATACCTTCCATGGCAGAGATATCTATGCCTATACTGGAGCTAGACTTGCTTCAGGGGTTATTACCTATGAACAGGTGGGCCCAGCTATTGATATTGCTGATATTGTAGAATTAACTACCATTCCAGCCTATAAGGAAAATGATATTATTTATGGAACGATCGATGTATTGGATATTCGTTTTGGAAGCATCTGGACCAATATTCCTAGAGAAATGTTTAAAACCTTAAATGTATCCTTTAATCAGAAGGTAGAGATCTGTATTGAACATGCTCATCGTATTCATTATAAAAATATTCTAACCTATGCCAAAGCCTTTTCTGATGTTTCTACAGGAGAAACGCTGATCTATACCAATTCATTAGATAATATTGCAGTTGCGATCAATCAGGGATCATTCGCCAATGCTTATAATATTGGAACAGGAACCACCTGGAAGATCTCGATTCGTAAAGCACCAAGAGTAATCTATGACTAAAAAAGATGACAAATGTCATCTTTTTATTTATAGATCATTTTAAATGGATCCTCTTTGATATAAGGTCGCCATTCTTCTATGCCTTCACTATTAGGATCTCCTGTTTTAATGAAGTTAGCAAAATGGGTAGACATAAGCTTAGCTATCTCATAATCCTTTTTTTCAAAAGGTCTCCAGCATCTTTCCAGGGTTTCAAATTCATACCATAATTCACTAGAATGGAAGGCACCATCCTGACTACCAGGAAGTTCTCTTTCAAAATGATAAACATAAGCATTCTTTTTTCCTGTTTCTTCTAGCTTTAAGGCTAATAAAGGAACTCCTTTTTCAAGCAATGGACCTGTATCATTTCCTAATTCATCCTTTGTAGAACCAATCATAAAGCTTAGATCCTGGATCTCTCCCTTTAAAATAGATTCTTCAACATCTTCTTTTAAAAGTTTTCCATCAACATGGGGCATAAACAATAGTCCACCATGTCTTGCCATGATCTCATAAGCTCCATAGCAGATATTTTCAGGTGAACAGGCTCTTAGCTCTTTAAGAGAATGAACATTTAATAGCTCTAACAGTTCTTTAGAATACTTTTTAACCTGATCGATAGTAGTATTTGTACCCAGTCCTGGCAATCCTGCTGCTGATTGGAAAATGGCTTTAGAAATCTTTCCTTTTGTTAGAGGAGTTGTAGATAAGATCTCTGCTGACATACATCCTGCAGATTGTCCAGCTACTGTGATTTGATCTTTATCTCCTCCAAAGGCTTCAATATTATCATATACCCACTCTAGAGCAGCGATCTGATCATAGATTCCATAATTTCCTGATAGATGTTCTTCATTTTCCTCTTCAAGCTCATCTAAAGCTAAAAAGCCTAAGGCACCTACACGATAATTGATAGAAACCATAATAACCCCTTTTTGAGCCAAACCTTCTCCATCAAATTCGATTTCACTGCCATATCCATGCATAAAAGCTCCCCCATGGATCCAGAATAATACAGGTAGTTTTTCGTGTATATGAGAAGGTGTCCAGATATTTAAATATAGACAATCTTCTGACATGCATGGAAGATCTCCACTATAGAATTCCTTAGGATAAAGATCTCCTTTAGTCTGGTCTACCTGATAAGCCTTTGATGAAAATGATTTACATGGTCTGATCCCAATCCATTTTTCTTTAGGAACAGGTCTTTTAAAACGAAGTTCTCCTACAGGAGGAGTAGCATATGGTACACCTTTAAAGATACGTGTCTTCTGATCCTTTGAATATACCCCTTCAATCTTTCCTTGTTTAGTTTCAACTATTAATTCCATATATTTATCCCCTTTACTCATTACCTTTATTATAAAGGAAAAAACAATAAAAAAACAGATTCTATAAAAGAATCTGCCATAAAATCGTTGCGTAAGAATGAACCCCAGGTAATAATGTATTTACTCCAATGTAAGTGAAAATAACGCAGATAAATCCGATAATAGCGAAAATAGCTGCACTCTTTCCCTTCCATCCCTTTGTAATTCTTAGATGAAGATAAATAGCATAAATAAACCATGTGATCAATGCCCATGTTTCCTTAGGGTCCCAGCTCCAGTAGCTTCCCCAAGCCTGTTCAGCCCAGATAGCACCTGTAATAATACAGAAAGTTAAGAATAAGAAACCTAAAGATACAGCACGATAAGCAATGCTATCAAGTCTTTCTTCTAAAGGAATATTCTTTTTCCAGAATTCGTTATCCTTATATTTCTGTCTTAAAACAAACATTAGAGAAACTGCAAAAGCAACCCCAAATCCACCATATCCAATAATTGATGAACATACATGAACTGCTAACCATCTAGATTGTAATGCAGGCATTAATTCCTTAACCTCTCTGCTTTGCATTGCAGCATAACCAATAATTAAAATAATAACAGGTGAAACAAAGGCTCCTAAAGCCTGGAAATTAAATTTAAACAGGAATATGATAAAGCAAGCAGCAATTCCCCATGCAAAGCTTGATGCAAATTCATACTGATTTGTAAATGGTAAATGTCCTGTAGCCAGGCCTCTGACTATTAAGCAGGCTGTATGTACTCCAAATGCAACAATAAATACATATTTAGCGATCTTTGCAGCCTGATCACTCTTTACAACAAAGAAGAAAAAGTATGCAGCCATTGCCACTAAATATAAAACTAATGTAGTATAAAATAATATACTTTCAAGATTAACCAGATCCATCTTTATTACCTCCTCTTTCTATTTTATTCCTCTTTTTGACTATTTTCCAGTAATTTGTTAGCTTCCTCTAACAATTGATCGTGGAATAATACTCCACCCTTTTTAGAATATCCTGTAATATTCCATTTTCCATCCTTTTCAATTGCATATAATTCAGCAGTTCTAAGATAGAAGGATAAGAAGATTCCTAAAAGAATAACAACAGCCCCAACTGCAGGGATCCATGTATATGGATCAGTCTTTAGCTGAAGTAATGTATACTGCTGAGGATCCTTAAAGATAATAGAATATCCATCGATCGTGATCTTTTCATTAGCTTCAAGAATATTCATTCCTAAAACCTGATCATCATAATATAACATATAAAGATATGCAGGATTATTTAAATTAGAAGATAAAGTATAAGGCTGACCATCATAATTAACATAATCTGGATAGAATGATCTAAATACAACATATAATCCCTCAATACTATCTACTCTCATATATTCACCAGCACAAACAATATCACTTTCCAGATAGTTATCATCTTCATCTCTTACTTCAATTGTAGCAGCCCATCCAGTAGAGTTCTGGTAAACCTTATAGCCTAATAGATTACAAGGATTATTAACACTTGTTTCTCCACTTTCTGATTCATTTGTATCAAGATCTGTAACAGTTACATTAGCTACATACTGTTCAACTGTTTCATCTTCTCTAAGATATATATTGAAATCATCGATCGTTAATGAAAGATTAGTTCCTTCTACTTCTTTAGTTTGTCCTTTTACCCCATAAACAGTATATTTTTGCGTATACATCTGTCCTAAAGCAAAACCAACAATAATAATTAACATTCCAAGATGAGTAAGCCATGCTCCCCATAAACCAAATTTATTTTTAACGCTATAATAAGCGGTATATCCATCTTTAGTTGTTTCTTCAATTTTATGGAATCCCATTTTTTCAAATAATCCTTTAGGATCATTTTCAATAACAACATCCACTTCATTTTTCGTAAAATGCTGCGCATCATAGGATTTCATCTGACGTAAAATAGCTGGGAAACGAATCAGGTTGCATCCTAATAGATTAATACATAAAAAGATCGTTAATCCCACAAACCACCAGACATGGAAAACATCGTCCAGTCCTAAACCTAAAATAATAGTTGAAATAAAACTTGAATAATTTTCTGTATAGTAGGTATCTGTATAACCCTGACTAATTACACTTCCTGCAATACATGCCAAGATCAATAAAGCAAGGATCGCAAGAGCAGTTTTCATTGAAAATAATTTCTTAATATATTTTTTCATATGAACCTCCATCACAAAAATAAGGAATGAGGGGAAAATCCCTCATTCACAAATTTTAAATCAAATCACTATTTAAATAAAGCATTTGCTTGTTCAATATAGTCTTCAGAAGTATCTAAGCAGTAGTTAGCTAATGTTGAGTTATGAGCACCTTCAGAGTTTTCTACATAGTCAAAGTCAAAATACCATTGTGCACTTCTATATAAGTCACGAATAGCATCTAATTCTTCTTCAGTGTAGTTACCAGAAGTATTTGCTTCTGCTAATTTATCCTTTAATTCAGATAATGCAGTACCAACTTCAGTTTCTCTTGCTGTGATCTTTTCTTGAATAGCTTCTACCTTAGCTACCATATCAGTATCACCATGACACTGAGTACATGTATTTAAGATAGCTTCAGAATCTAATGGGCTAACTAAGTTATGTGAAATGTATACTGTACCAGATTCACTAGTTTCAACTGCCATATGACAGTCTGCACAGCTTAATCCCATAGAAGCATGAACAGATCCCTCACCTAAATATGTTTCCATTTCAGGGTGTTGAGCTTTTAATAACTTAGCACCAGTGCTTTCTTGTGTCCAATCAGCAAAATCAATAGAGTTATAGTATTCTAAGATTGCATCTGGAGACATAGTTTCAACACTAGAATAAGGAATAGAAGTAGCCTTATCAGATGGGTTAAAGTAGTATTCAATATGACATTGACCACATGATAATACTGCATCATCAATGCTGTCCATATTGTCACCTAAACCTTCGATAATGTAGTCATGAGTAACAACTAATTGACCTTCATTTCCAGCTTGGTTTTCATGGCATGTATAGCATCCAACGTTTTCTGAAACAGTTGAAGATACTTCATCAAAAGCCATAGAATAAGCGTCTTTACCTAATGCGTTAACTAAAGCAGTGTAGTCAGCAGTTTTACAAGTTAAACAGTTAGCTAATGCATGAGGTCTTTCAGTATTGTTTACATCATCTAAACAATAAGAATGTCCTTGAGCACTGTTATAATCCTTAGCGAAACCATAACCTTCATAAATGTTAGTTAAATATTCATCCTGAGCTAAATAATCAGTTGTATAATTATTATCAGAAGTCATCATATAACTTTCATAAATTTCAGGGAATGATTCTGCCCATTCATCTGCTGAAATAACACCATTTTCTCTCTCAGTTTCAGGTGCATCTACAGTAACATAATCGACATCATCTCTAGTAGCAAAAGTTGTAGTTTCTTCTGCTTCCTGAGTATCATCAGATGTATTACTAGAACATCCTACTAATGATAAAGAAAGTAAAAATGCTAAAGCAAGTTTTAAAGTTTTTCCTTTCATAATTTCCAATCCTCCTTTCACTGAATTGTAACATGTGAAAATTTCCATGTCAAATTTCTCACAAAAATCAAGAAAAAGTATAATTCACACAAAAAATAAATTGGATTTATTGTTTTTATGAAACAGATTTATAATAAATATTTCCTAAGGTTACTCAAAATCCTGTCTAAAAGGTGGATAGATTTTTTCAACATATTGATCAAACCAGTTCATTAATGGTTGAATTTGTGCGTAGTCCATCAGCTTTTGTGGACGTTTTCCAAGTCTAAATAAGCATGGATAAACCATTTCTACTACACTGAATTTTTTTCCATCTATCTGATTTTGCAAAGCCTGTTCAATATATTTTTCAAACTGTCTCATATTAGCAGGAGTAGAAACAGATCCTCTTGCAATCATAGATCCTGCTTTACGATTAGACAAGTCCTCTAGGATCCTTGTTGGACAATTAACTAAAGCATCCAATGATTCATTCGCTTCAAAATAGCTTAAGGTATGAATGATCGTTACCTTTTCATCCTGTAATTTTTCAAATCGCTCTTTATTAATGGTAGTATTGGTGATCTTTGAGCTGGCACATACAATGATCACGATCTTATCTGGGTGAGCTTGCTTATAGGCTAAGCCATCTAGATAGAAATCATCATTTGTATAATCATAATATTCTACTTTTAAGCCAATATCAGCTCCCTTTTGCTTAAACATTACAATATCATCTGATATATCCATTTTATGGATCACATCCGCTAAAACCTTGGTAATAGAGCCAAAGGAACATCCTGCATGTGGTGGAGTGATGGATAGATCAATCAGCTCATGCCCTGTATGGCTGTTACAATCTATTGCCCCTGCTCTGCACATTAGTTCACATAAACCACAGTTGATACATTTACTTGGATCCTGTTGAATAGAATAATGCACTCCTCTTTGATTATAATCCTCTGATAAACTTAATAGATGGTTTGGACACCATTTTAGACAGCTTCCACATCCCATACATTGATCTTTATTGATTTTCATCTCTATTCTCCCCTTTACCTGATTAATTAATTACAATGAATATTATACAATAAATAAAAAAAGACATACAAGATAAACTTATATGTCCCTACTTTATTGAGGCTTTCTAGCAACAACATGTAAACGAAGAGGTTTTCTGCATTCGCTGATCTCTACCTTTAATCCAGCTTTTTCCATGCCTTCCTTAACTTCATTTATATCTAACATTTTAACATCCCCATGACCAACCATATTAGCTAAAGGCATTTCAATATTGTCAGCAAACCAAGCTAAAGCTTTATTTGTTGTAGTCATATCTCTTAAAATAAAACGACCGTTTGGTTTTAATACCTTATAGACAGAATTATAAAAATTCTGAATATTTGGATAATGATGAGCAGACATTGAACAGATTACTACATCAAATGTATTTGCTTCAAATGGTAGATTTTCACAATCACCAACTATTAATTCGGTATTTGGTAATTGATAGCTTTTAGCTGCTTCGATCATAGCAGGGGTAAGATCTAAACCAGTATAATGCTTATCTGGATATTTTTCAGATAATAAACATAGCATTGGAGCTGGACCACAACCGGCATCCAGTAGGCTTTCAAATGGTTCCTTTTCAATTTCAGCTAAAATATCTGGATAATCTCTTTTACAGATCCCATATAATTTAGAACGATCATAAACAGTAGCTGCCTTTGTAAATTCTTTAATTGATAAATCTTTATATTCTTGACTTGTTTTTGCCATAATCCTATCTCCTATATTTCTATAAATAGATTATAACTAATTAGTTAGTTAGTGTCAACTATTATTTGAATATTTGTTCAAACGTTTATATATCAATGATATATCAATTCAATAAAATGATATAAAAAAACTAGAAGGTTTCCCTTCTAGTTTAATCAATCCTCAATTATTTAGATAATGCGTATTCTGCAGCGTCAGCTCCACCTAAACGTCCTGAAGTTAATGCGAATCCTAATCCGATACCTTCAATTGTTGAATATACGAAATCAGAAACACCAGAACAGTTGTTACCAGTAGCATATAATCCAGGGATTACACGATAGTTAGAGTCTAATACTTCAAAGCTTGTAGTTACGTTAACACCACCTAATGCAACTAATACACCAGCATGTCCTTTAGTTACATAGTATGGACCTTCTTTTACTGAATAAATTAAGTCTTCAGAATCAGTATGGAATTCATTATCAACACCAGTTTCAACAGCTGTATTCCAGCTATCTACTGTTGCGATTAAGTCTTCAACATCACATTCTAAGTAAGCAGCAACTTCTTCTAAAGTATCAAATTTTCCACCTTCACCAGAAGCCTGCATAATTTCAAAGTCAGCCTGGAATGTATCATAATCAACAGGAGCATGGTAAATAGTATATTCACCGTTTTCATCGATGATACCATTTTGATCCCAATAATGGATCCAAGAACCTGTATTTTCTTGAGTCTGATCACACCATCTTTGTACTGTAGCTTCATCAACTAATGTATAAGCAACACCACCTTGGCTTACTACAGCTGTAGTAAAGTTAGTAGTTTCTTTTAATGCAGAAGCAGACATAAATCTTTGACCGTTATTATTGATCCATAAGATTGGAGTATTTAATGTTAATTCATCAGCAACTTCTAATGTATCATTAGCAGTAACACCATGGCACATTGGTAATAAGTTACCTTTTTCAGCACCAACATCCCACATCATTTCGATACCTGGGTTATCAGCTGCTGGGATTACGAAGCAGTTTTCATAAACAGCATCAGTTAATACTTCTCTCATTAATGTTTCATTACCAGCAAATGATCCTGTAGCAACGATAGTTGAAGCAGCATGAACAGTTAATGTAGAACCATCTTCCTGAGTACAAACAGCACCAACAACAGCACCAGTATCATCAGTTAATAATGAGTTACATACAGTATTCATATAAAGTTCAACACCAGCTTCTTCCATAGCTTCACCTAAATATTTGAAAGGTTCGCAGTTGTTCCATCTGTGGTATTCAACCATTGTATCAAAGTGACCAATCATCTGTGGTTGAGATGATAAGTACATAGCAACACCATGATCCTGTAAATACTGAACTGTATTTGCAGATTCATTTACATCTAAGCTGATTAATGCCTGGTTACCCATCATACGAGTTTCTGATACGATTTCATTGAACCAGTATTCTTCATCAGTTGGTAAATCTTCACCATAACGTTCGATCTGTTCATCAGTACCAATTGCAAACATACCTTGAGCAGCATTACCCATACCACCGATTGCACCAGTAGCTTCAACACCAATTACAGAAGCACCAGCTTCAGCAGCACTTAAGCAAGCCATAGTACCAGAAGCACCTACACCTACAACTAATACGTCAGTAGTTACTTCAACATCTTCACCTTTTTCAACTACTTCTTCTTCAATAGTAGCTCCAGCCTGAGTTAAACAGTCAGCTAAAGCTTCCTTTGTAGCTGTAGAAGTATAAGTTGCACCTGAAACACCATCGATTTCAGCTGAATTAGCAGCAACGATCTGTTCTCCTAAGTCTTCTAATGCAGCTCCACCAATTGTAGGAGTTTCATTGTCACCAGTTACTGTAGCAGCAGTAATTTTTCCACCTTCAACAGTGATTTCAACTACAACATCTCCACCGTATCCTTTAGAAGTAGCAGAATAAGTTCCGTCAGTTAATGTAGCAGCAGTATTATCGCTTGAATCAGATTCTTCATTATTTGATGAACATCCAACAGGAACGATCAATGCTAATGCTAGAATAACTTTAATAAGTTTTTTCATAGTAAAATTCCTCCTCTTTACAAAACAATTATAGAAAGTTGTGAAGCAAAAAACAAGGAATAGTTCATAGGTTTTGTTTCTAAATTTCCGAAAAATTTGATTTCTTGCTTTTGATTTTTTGTTTTATTAATAACTGATTCATGTTTTACCTATGAAAACTAAATTTATGAATCGCAAATGCAAAAATAAAAAAGATGACATTGCGTCATCTTAAATCTGTGGATCAAACATTGGATACATTTCAATTTTAAATAGATTCATTTTATGCATACGGTCGATCTTTGCTTTCTTTTCTTCATCATTGATCACACCTGTACGGATATATTCATCCAGCATAGCATAAGTAAATCCTAAATTTTCTTCATCTGTTTTACCACTATATAAACCATCGATTGGAACCTTTTCAACAAGTTCATAAGGTAATCCAAGTGAATGTCCGATCTGTTTTACTTCAGTAACTGTTAATTTAGCTAATGGACTAAAGTCACCAGCTGCATCCCCATAACGAGTTGAATATCCAACCCAGTCTTCTGATAAGTTACATGTATTAGCAACACGTCCATTATTTGACTGACCTACTGCATATAAGGTAGCCATACGAATTCTTGGTGGTAAGTTTGTTTTTGTCTGTGCAGTGAATTCTACAGGATCCATTCCATTTCCAACTACTCCATTTGTAATAGCCTGTGTTAAACCATCAACAGCAGCTTTTACATTGACTTCTACATTCTTGATTCCTAAATGACTAACTAATAGACGAGAAGCAGCGATGTCCTTCTGATCCCCACAAGGCATTAATACACCAATTACACGATCTTTTCCTAGGGCTTCTACACATAAAGCAGCAACAACTGAGCTGTCCTTACCTCCAGAGATCCCTACGATTGCATTGCAGCCAGGCCCATTTTTTTCAAAGAAATCCTGAATCCAGGCAACAACTTCTTTTTTTGTCTTTTCTACGTCAAAGCTATATTCTTTCATAAAATCATCCCCCTTGATTTATATTATCATTGTACCACTTTTTTATCATTTTTCTATAGAATTCAAAACAAAAAAACAGATTTTTACATCTGTTCTTCTTTAACTAGACTACCTTTAGTCTTACGGTTCGGATTTTCTGGGAACCATCCTTTTTTTACACGATCTCTCTGTTCAAATAATTCAATAATAGACCATAAACAAGAAAATCCTACTACCCCAATGATCGATGAAACAACAATACTATCGATCTGTGAAGAAATTCCTAATAAAATCAAGCCAATCACTAAAAATAAAGGCCAGATCTTATAAGTAAAATAATATTCTGCTTTAATGACTATAGGATGAAAAACACCAATAGCTAAAAATGCTGATGCTCCTAAAATTATACCAGTTAAATTCATATCATTATCCCCATTCTCTTACAAGTAAACCTATTTTGACACAGAAACAGAAAGGATTCAACTTTTTCAAACAAAACAGTTTTATTTAGTTGAATTTTGAAACTACAGATAGGAAAAATTTTAAATAGAAATAGAATAATAAAATAGATTTCCCAAATTATCGAAACATTTCAATATAATAAAAACAGCCCTTAGGCTGTTTTATTAGTTTTTCATATGTACATCTAACTGATTGAATGGAACAACAATACCCTTAGCATCAAAGGCTGCCTGAGCATCATCTAATAGATTAAAATAAGTATCCCAGTAATCAGATGAATTACACCAGGCTCTAAGCTGCATTTTAACTCCATTACCTGCTCCAAAATCAATAACTCTTGCAAATGGTGCTGGATCCTTTAATACTAAAGCTTCTTTTTCACAAACTTCTAATAAAGTGGCTCTTACCATCGCTGGATCATTTCCAGCAACTGAGAATGTTAAATCTACTCTACGAGTTGGTTTTTCAGAATAGTTTACAATTGTACCAGTTGATAAACCAGCATTTGGTAAATAAATCGTTTTATTATCTACAGTAACAATAATTGTATTACAGATCTTAATACTTTCAACAACTCCTTCATAACCAGAAGCTGCAATATAATCTCCAACACTGAAAGGTCTTGTTAAAAGAATCATTACCCCACCAGCTAAGTTAGATAAGGTACCATTTACAGCTAAACCAGCACAAACCCCTAAAGAAGCAATGACTGCAGAAATTCCTGAAGTTTCAATTCCTAAATATCCAATTAAGCAGATCAGTACTAATCCTTTTAATGAGATAGAAGCTACATAACATAATGTGTTAGTTAATGTAGTATCAAATTGTTCTTGCTTTTCTAAAACAACTTTTAGTTTTTTACAAACCTTGTTAATAACCTTGAATGAGATATACATTACAACTAAAGCAATAATTACTTTAACCCCAACAGTAGTGATCCATTCAATTGCTAAATCTAAAATTTTTTCCATGAATATAACCTCCTATTATTTTCTATAATTATACTCTTAAATTATGAAAAGTATAGTTATTTTAAATATTCCTGATCCAATAGACTTAAAGCTTCCTGATCTGCGATCAAAGTAACGTTATGATGAAATTTTAAAATAGAAGCAGGTAGCTTTGGACTTACTGGACCTTCAATCATTTCTTTAATGACCTTTGCTTTTCCTTTACCGGATGCAACAATCAGGATCTGTTTAGCGCTCATGATTTCTCCAATCCCCATAGTATAGGCCTGTTTAGGAACCATCTCCTTGCTATCAAAGAATCTTGAATTCGCTTCAATCGTACTTTGAGTAAGTTCCACACAATGAGTATAATTGGCAAACTGATCATCTGGTTCATTAAAACCAATATGACCATTATTTCCTATTCCTAATAGCTGAAGATCAATTCCCCCAGTCTGTTCAATCATTTTATGATATTTTTCACACTCTTCCTTACGATTTAAATTCATTCCATTTGGAATATAAGTATTACCTGGATCAATATTAATATGTTTAAATAGATTTTCCTGCATAAAGTAATAATAGCTTTGAGCATGTTCCTTAGGTAAACCACAATATTCATCTAAATTTACTGTTTTCACTTTAGAAAAATCCAAATCTCCCTTTTTACACCAATGAATCAAAGTAGCATAGATCCCTAAAGGAGTGGAACCTGTAGCTAAGCCAATCACAGAATCATTCTTTAAAATAATCTGAGCTGATATTATATTGGCTGCTTTTCTTGACATATCATTATAATCTCTTGTTTCAATAATTCTTAGCATTTTTTTGCCTCCTTTTTTTAATTATATCAATAATAGAATTAAACATTAAACATTTTAAGAAAATGAAAAAGAAGTCCTGAGACTTCTTATTGAACAGCTTCTACATAGCTTTCACTATATTTGAGATATTGTTGATATAATTCATTATAAGCTAGATTTTGAGTAGCATCTGGAAGATAAACGAGCTCTTTTAGTTTACTCATTTTTTCTACAGCTTCTTTATAGTCGTAAGCCTTTGAAGCAATTGCACCATAGATTGCAGAGCCTAAGGCTGCACATTGATCACAATTTACAAGATAAATTGGAAGATTTAATATATCAGCATAGATCTGCATAAGATAAGGATTATTGAAGGCAACTGATCCACTGCAGATGATCTTTTCAATTGCTGTATTTTGTTTCTGATAGATTTCTAAAATTCTTTTTGTGGAAAAAGCAGTAGCTTCGATCATAGCTTTATAGATCTCCTCACATTTTGTATGGATCGTTAGCCCATAAATAGCTCCCTTTAAATCGCTTCTGACATAAGGAGTTTTATTGCCATTCCAATAATCTAATACTATTACCTGACTATCTTTTAATTTTTCAGCTTTTAAATTTAAATAATCATAGATAGATAGTTCAAGCTTTTTAGCTTCCTGATAATAAGAATAAGGAACCATATTCTCTATAAACCATTGAAATAGATCTCCAAGAGCTGCTACTCCTGATTCTAAAGCATAGTAATCAGGTACAATTCCTCCTGATACATGTCCTATAATTCCATTTTGACTAAATGGTATTTTTGATAATCCAATTAATACACTGCTTGTCCCTAATACGAGCATAGCCTCATGTTCATCAGTAATATGACTTGCAGGTACTCCTGCATGGGAATCAATAATTGCGGAGCTGACTGCTATTCCCTGCTTTAATCCTAATGCCACTGCCCATTTTTCGCATAATCCACCATCTCGGATATTGGTTCCTGGTGCGATCACTAACCCTGGAAATTTTCTTTTTATTCCCTCTAAATCAAGTCCTTTATAGAAATCATCCTCCTGATAGCCTTGATCATAGAAGTTTTTATATCCTGCAAAGGAAAGACTTCTTTTTAAGGAGTTAGTTAAAAGGAAAGTAATATAATCTCCTGCTTCTACAAAGGCATAGGTTTTTTCATATAGATCAGGATCTTCCTCTTTTGTTTCCATGATCTTAGGGATCATTAACTCACAAGAAACCTTTTGACCAAAAGCCATATGATCTTTAAGGTTATTTTCTTCTAAATAGCTATTGATTCTATCCGCATATTTCTGTGCAGTATGGTGTTTCCATAGCTTAACATAGCTGTTTTTTCTTCCTTTATATTCATCATAGATACATAACGGGATCCCAAATGAATCGATTGGCATCATGGTACAGGATGTAAAATCTACCCCGATCCCAATAATTTGATTCACATCGACTCCCTGAATAATAGAAGGAATAACAGTATTTAATACTTCTATATAATCCATAGGATCCTGCAAAGCTGTTCCTTCTGGTAATAATGTACCATCTGATAGATGATGATCGATCACTCCATGAGTGTATTGTTTTACACATTGTGCTATAATATTTCCATTTTCTATATCTACTAAGATCCCTCTTCCAGATAAGGTACCAAAATCTAATCCTATTGTATATTTACTCATCTTTAAGTCCTCGCTTGATTGAATTCTTTACTATTATACACTAAAAAGAAAAAAAGTAAGATATAAATTTACGTTCTTGTGAGAATTATGATGATATGATATGATAATGAAAAAAGGAGGAATTACAATGTCTAAAATATTATTTGTCGATGTAGATGGTACTTTAGTAGGAAAAACGAATAACCCACCTGAAAGTGCTGTTAAGGCGATTAGAGAAGCTAGAAATAATGGACATAAAGTATATATTTGTACAGGAAGAAGTAAAGCAGAGGTCTATGACAATATCTGGGCTATTGGACTAGATGGAATGATCGGTGGAAATGGATGTTATATCGAGGATCATGGAAAAGTAGTTATGCATCAAAGAATCAGTAATCAGGATGTAAAAGAGATCGTACAGTGGTTCAATGAAAAAAATATTGATTTCTATCTTGAAGCTAACAGTGGTCTATATCCATCTAAAAACTATAGAGCTAAAACGCTAAAGAGATATGGATTAACTGAAGAAACTGCTGATCCAAAGAGTGGATTAATGATTTTCTTAGATGGTATGACCTATGGGGATGACTTTGAAAAAAGTGATGTTAATAAGATTTCCTACCTGTTGAATTCACAAGAAGATCTAGAAGAAGCCAAAGCTAAATTTCCTCATTTAAAAAACGGAAGCTGGGGTGGGAATCCACCTAGTCATGGGGATATTGGTGTAACTGGTATCGATAAAAAGCATTCTGTTAATGTTTTATTAGACTATCTAGGAGCATCTAAAGAAGATACAATAGCTTTTGGGGATGAAAAAGTTGATCTGCCAATGTTTGAAGCTGTAAATTATTCTGTAGCTATGGGTTCTGGTACAGAGGAATGTAAAGCAGCAGCAGATTATATCACTACTGCTACTGATGAAGATGGTTTGTATAATGCCTTTAAATATTTAGGACTGATCGATTAAAAAAGTGGCTTATGCCACTTTTAATATGAAGTCCTTTTTATTTTATCACCATGACTTTCAATGATCTCTTTATACCAGTAATAGCTCTTTTAGGCTTACGGATCAGCCCATTTTCAAAGTCCACAGCAACGAGCCCATAACGTTTTTCACAGCCGTTTTTCCATGAATATAGATCAAAGGTTGACCAGGCAAAATACCCCCTGACATCTACTCCCTGATCACAGGCATTCATGATCGCATTAAGATGATCATTCATAAAGGAAATACGATAATCATCCTGTACCTCTTTAACTCTTACATCTTCTCTGACTCCTACTCCATTTTCAGTAATAAAGATAGGCAGATGATATCTTTTATAAACCTGAATAAGGCCCTTCTGTAATCCCTGTGGGTAGATCTCTGTATCCCATTGAGTATAGATAGCTTCAGGATTATCCATGATCTGTTCAAACCATCCCTTGATCTGGATCTTGCTTGTCCCCTTTTTACCATTATTATTGATTACAAATGAAGTTTCCCCTGATCGATATGGACGAACATAGACACGGGCATAATAATTTAATCCCAGGAAATCAACGGTATTATGCTTAATGATTGAAAGATGTTTATCCTGAATAAAGGAAAGATCATATTTACTGCTTAATATTTCTAATAGATCAAAAGGAAATTCCCCTAAACAGGCTGTATCTAAGACCCAGTTATTAGCGTAATTATCAGCAAAGCGCATTGCTACCTTTGTCTGCCAGGTATCATCGATTCCATCCACTGGTCCAAAGCTATGAACGATCCCAATCATTCCTGGATAGTTTCCTTTTTTAAAGACCTGAATAGCTAATGCAGAAGCATACATAACATAATAGGCAGATTTGATCATCTCAATAGGACTGTGATGAGCAGGTGGATAATTACCAATCAGATACCCACTGCTTGTAAACCATTTAGGTTCATTAAAGGTCGTCCAGTATTGAACAAGATCTCCAAATTGTTCAAAGCATATCTTTGCATAATGTTCAAAAGCATAGCTAGTCTCTTCACTTATCCATCCTCCTTTTTCTTCCAAGTATTGAGGCAGGTCCCAATGATACAGGGTTACAAATGGTTCAATAGCTAAGCTTCTGCAATATTCCAGAACATCGCGATAATGCTTAACTCCTATAGGGTTGATTTCTCCCTTTTCATTTAAAATTCTTGTCCATGATAAGGATAAGCGATAGCTGTTCTGTCCACCCTTCTTCATTAAATCAAGATCTTCTTTATAACGATGATAATGATCACTGGCAATATCTCCATTTTCCAGTTTATTTTCATGAAGATAATGATCCCACATATTTTCTATTTTTCCATCTTCTTTGTAAGCACCCTCACATTGATAGCTCGCAGTAGCACTGCCAAAGAAAAAATCTTTTCTCAAACTCATAGAAATTCCTCCTTGTAAGCTAATTATATAACATTCTTCTTTAAAGCAAAAAAGAATATTGAATTCTATTTGTTATTTTTATTAGATTCATATATAATAGACTAGTCTTAAAAATTGGAGGATAAATAAAATGGTTTTAGAAAAAATAGATCAGGAATTATTAGAACTTGCAAAACAATCAGACCATGATTTAAAAGAAATATATGAACATATTGAAGATGTTTGCTTCAAAAATTCTAATAAAGTATTATCTGCTTTTATTGAAAATGAAGTTTCTTATACAGATTTTGCTGATATTAATGGATATGGAAATTATGATACAGGAAGAGATAAACTAGAAAATATCTTTGCTTCCGTACTAGGATGTGAAGATGCCTTGGTTAGACCTCATATTATGTCTGGAACAAATGCTTTATATCTTACCTTTTCAGCTTTATTAAAATATGGAGATACAATGATTTCTATTTCTGGTACTCCCTATGATTCATTACAGGAAATGGTAGGATTAATTGGTAATTCTACTCAGTCCTTAAAAGCTCATGGTGTTAAATATGAACAAATAGATCTAGTAGACAATGATTTTAATGATGATGCTATTGTTGAACGCTTAAAGGAAAATAACGTTAAGCTAATTGAAATTCAAAGATCAAGAGGATACTCTGCAAGAGATTCTCTTACGATTGCAAAAATCGAACGTGTGATCAAGAAAATAAGAGAAGTCAATCAGGATGTTATTATTATGGTTGATAACTGCTATGGTGAATTAGTAGAAGAAAAAGAACCAGGAGATGTTGGTGCTGATGTAGTAGTTGGTTCCCTGATGAAAAACTTAGGGGGTGGAGTTGCTGCTACAGGTGGATATATTGCAGGTAAAAAGGAATATATCTTTATGATCGCTGAACGTTTAACTGCTCCAGGAATTGCCAAGGATCTGGGTGCTAATTTCAATCAGAACAATGCCTTCTTTAAAGGTATTTTTATGGCCCCTAATGCCGTTAAGAACGCTTTAAAGACTGCTGTCTTTTCAGCCTATATGCTAGAAAAATTAGGTTATAAAAACGTATGGCCTAGATACAATGAATATCGTACTGATATTATTCAGACAGTTGAATTAGGAACCAAAGAGAATTTAGTTCACTTTACACAGGGAATTCAATCCTGCTCTCCAATTGATTCCTATGTAACAGTATTACCTGCTCCAATGCCAGGTTATCCATTTGATGAAGTAATGGCAGCAGGAAGCTTTACCCAAGGAAGTACAATTGAACTTTCAGCTGATGCTCCAGTAGTTCCTCCTTATACATTATATATGCAGGGTGGTTTATCTATTGAATATGGCAAGCTATCGATTCTTTTAGCCCTGACAAAGATCAAAAACGGGAAGTAACATTCGTTACTTCTTTTTTTAAAACAAAAAAGTGAGGTTTCCCCCACTTATAATTGTGAACCATATTGACCACCATCAATACGAATAACAGCATTATTGATATAATCAGCCTGATCACTGATCAAAAATTTAACGAGATAAGCTACCTCTTCTGGCTTACCATATCTCTTTAAAAAGATTTTATCCTGCTCAGATCGTAAGAATTCTTCATCATATCCATCCAGTTCACTTTCAGTCCCGATAAATCCAGGAGCAATTGCATTAACATGGATATAGGGAGAACCCTCCATCGCAAGATTATGAGTTAAAGAAATCATTGCAGCCTTTGAAGCATCATAATCAATACTCATAGGATAATAAGTATTGATCCCATTGGTGCTGGTAATATTAATAATTCTACCATACTCCTGATCGATCATTGAACGATAGACTCTTTTAGCACAGTTAAATGCTCCTACTACATTAACATCTAAAGTTCTTCTAAATTCCTCAGCTGTTTTTAAATAAAACAGATTAGAAAGATCGACTGCAGCATTATTGATCAGAATATCTACATTTCCTAATGTATTTTCAATCTGTGTAATCATCTGATCTACTTCTTCTTCCTTTGATACATCAGCCTTAATTGCGAAAGCATGAATAGCATACTGTTCTTCTATTTCCTGTTTTAAGGATAAAGCATCATCTTTAGAAGTAAGATAATTGATTACGATATTATAATGCTCTTTTGCTAATTCCTTGACGATAGCTTTGCCAATTCCCTTGGCTCCACCCGTGATCAGTACAACCTTAGATGAATTATGCTCTACCTTTGTATGATCCATCAGTTGTATAAACTTCTACCATTTCACCATTATCGATGAATTGAGGTACTCTGATCTTTAAACCAGTTGAGCAAACTGCATCTTTAGTCTGAGTTGAAGGTGCACCTTTGATTACTGGGTCACATTCAACGATTTCTAATACTACAGTTGCTGGTAATGTAACGTCTAATACTTGACCTTCAAAGAATACTAAACCAACATCCTGACCTTCTACTAAGAAGTTCTTATTGTAACCAATCTGGTCAGCTGATAATTCGAATGTTTCGAAAGTTTCCATATCCATGAATGTATAAATCCCACCAGCTTCATAAGAATATTGAAGAGTTTTTCTTTCGATCATTGCAGCTTCAAATTTTGTAGAAGCGTTGAAGTTTCTTTCTTGAGTAGAACCTGTTTTTAAGTTCTTCATTTTTGTTTTTAAAATTGCAGCACCTTTACCTGGTTTTACATGTTGGAAGTCTAATACTACCCATGGATCACCATCGATCATTAATGTTAAACCTGTTCTGAAATCTCCTGCTAAAATTGCCATAATATATGCACTCCTTTTAATTAATTTAGATTTACTATACCCATTCTAACAAAATTATGAATCAAAAACAATAAGACATCATTCTTTTTCCATCCTTTTCTTAGCATAGATATAATGATATTCCTTTTCAAATTCACAAGGAACCACAATGAGTATAACAAATTACAAAAATGAATTCAAGAAAATCCCTATCAAAGTATAAAAAAAGTTCTATCCGTGATAGAACTTAGTTAATCAATTTCTTTATTAAAATGTCCTCTGGTATCTGTTTGTGGATTAAATAGAGTCTCTTTATTTATACCCATCAGCTTACCCTTAGCAGCTTCTGCGATTCTTTTAACTTCTTCTTTTGATTCAATTGTAAAGTTTAAACGATATGCATCGATTCCCTGTAAATGATCAATTTCATCTAATAGATTTAAGATCTTTCCATTTAGAATAGTGGTTGTACAATCTTCATGAGATAAAACAGGAAAGCTTCCAAAATCATCTTTGATCACATACTGTTTCTTTTTACAGTTTCCACATTGGTTCATTTTCTTTAATGGACAGTACTTGGTAAACATTAAAGGAGCTCGACCATAAACAATCATTTCTAATCTAGGTGAACCATCATTTTCTTGTATATAAGCCCCTATTAGCTGTCTGATCTGTTTTTCATTGATTTCATAGGATAAGGTAACTCTAGAAGCCCCTAAGCGATGAAGAGAATAAACACTTGAACTGTTGACTACATTTAATGAATAATCTGTTATAAATGGATTGGTATCTTTATAATGATAGATTCCTCCATATCCACCTATTAGAAGAGTTCCTTCCATTGGTTTATAATCATTCTGATTTCTTCGAATAATATGATCAAAATAGATTTCCTCTATTCCTGCTTCCCTGCATGCATCATATTGTTCCTGATTAGTTACTGCAGCAGTTAAATGAGGAGCTCGTAATTCAAAGCTGATCTTAGGTTTAATAGAGGGTTCTCTTGTCTTTTTAGATTTACTGTTGATCTTTGCTTCATATAATCCCTGGACGATTTCTCTTCTGGCATTATTTAAAAGCTTAACAGGTACAAAAGCATTAAAATCCTTATAATCTACTTTTCCTAATGTAAAGATCGTATCATTTAAACGATTAAACTGTTTAGTGATCGTTTCAAGGGTGGTTGGAGCTTTAATTGCCTCGCCTAATATTTCTTCGCTTTCATAATGATATTTAACCCCTAAACCTCTGCTATCAATGATCAATGGAGCATTGACCTTAGCAATCACACGAATATCTAAATTAAATCTTCTAAATTCATACTCCAGCTTTCCTTCAAGCTCTTTATAATAGTTATAATCCTTAGTCTTATAGACAATATCCCCTACTGATAATCTTTCCTTGATTTTAATATAGGCAACCTTTTCAGCCATATTGATCAGACGATCTCTTTGATCGTAAAGTCTTGCTACAGAAAGGTTTACATCTTCATTTTGATGGTCGATACGAATAATATCATTCTGATACAAAGGTTCTTTTAGTTTGATTTCATATCTTCCTTTAGAATAAGCTGAGATTCTTCCAATTTCATATCCAAAATTATTTGATCTTTGAATATTGGATATATCCTTCTTATCTTCATGGAACATATAACCCTTTGTATAAGTACGATTAAAGGTCTTATTTAAATTCTCTATATCCTTTTTAGTTAGTTTCCCATCCAAACCTTTACGATATATATCTACAACATTTGCTACATATTCACTTTCTTTCATTCTTCCTTCTATTTTTAAAGAATCAAGCTCTTTTAGTTCATCAATATGTTCAATAGTCTTAAGATCCTTAGTAGAAAGTATAAAGGATTTTCCTAGAGAAGTATTGGTAGTTGTATCGATCAGTTCATAAAGCTTACGACATGATCCTACACATCTTCCTCTATTTCCACTACGATATCCAATTAATCCAGACATCAGACAGTTTCCTGAATAGGATACACATAAAGCTCCATGAATAAAGATCTCAATAGGAAGCTCAGCCTGTTTTCTGATTTCTTTGATTTTTTCAATAGGAACCTCTCTTGATAGGACCACTCTTTTGGCCCCTAATGATTTCCATAATAGTGTTCCATCAAGATCATCAATTCCCATCTGAGTAGAACAATGTGCTTCTAAATCTTCATAGTGATCTACTATATAATTAAATACGGCCATATCCTGAACTATTACCCCATCTGCTCCTAGTTCGTTGATCAAATCGACCTGCTTTTCCATATCTTCTATTTCATTTTCAAAAACAATGGTATTCATTGTTACATATACTTTTACATTTCTTAGATGCGCATATTCAATTGCCTGTTTTAGGGTTTCTTCATCAAAGTTATTTGAATATGCACGCGCCCCAAATTTCTGCATTCCTAGATATACTGCATCACAGCCATTTGATATAGCTGCAATTAAAGCTTCCATTTTACCTGCTGGGGCTAAAAGTTCTGCCATAGTACCACCTCTTACTTTCTAACATCAATACTACTAATTTATAAAACCTCTTATTAATTGTCAAGATAATTTCTTAAACTTCATTCCTTCATTTAATAAATATGTTACAATATTTTATATAAGGAGGAGATCACAATGATTCAAAGGCTTCTAGATTTAGGAAATCAATATGCAAAACAAAGTACATGGAAAGATTTTGCATTAACTAAGTTCTGTTTATGTTCCATGGGGATCATGATTGGTTTATGGATTCCACAGCATTATAAACATATTATAATGATCATCTCATTATTGATCTTTATCATTACTTACCTTATTTTAATGACAAAAGTCTTTCAAATAATCAAAAAGCATCACTAGGATGCTTTTTTTGTTCTTTTGATTTCCTGAATCATTTTTCGGATTCTTGCATTATCCTCGATCAGTTCTAGGATCTGATTATTTAGTTCATTCATCGTATCAATATGTTTATTAGTGATAATATCTGTAATATCTATTAAACATCTCATTTTTTCATGAATCACTGTAAATACGGGATAAAGCTCAGGATATAGCTCTTTTCCTTTTACGCACATCGGCAAAAAGTATTGCTTAGTATCACGTATATATTCCTGTTCCTTATTTAGAGGTGCTTCATATAATTGTTCAAGAATATTAGCTCGATCAACAATTTTAATGAGTAAAGCTAATTTATTTTCAAGAATAGAATCATAATAGCTTTGCTTCTGTTCATCGTTCCAGCTTAGATTACGATAGTTGATCTGAATCAGCTTATAGACCTCTTGATCAAAGCCAAAGGAAGTGAATACTTCAGAATTCTTTCCTTTTAAATCAAATACTTCAGGTATCACATGACTTAATGCTGCCGCTAAAACATAATCCTCCTGATCTGGATAAAGATTAGGATGAAGGTTGATCAGCAGCTGAGTAATATTTAAACAATGAGCAAAATGAACCCCCATACTTGCTTTATGTTTCTTACGTTCAAATAGATCAGTACCCATCTTAGCCATCAGCATTCCTCTTACAATATATAAAGATAAGATCGTATTTTGCAGATGCTTTGCATAGGCATATTGAAGAATAGGCTGAAAATATCGATCAAACGAGAAATAATTTATTTCATCATAGCTTAACAGACCAACTGGAAGATGATCTAATAGATTCTGGATAGTCATTTCAAATTCATTCATCATTCTTCCACCCTCCATAAGCTTTTCCATTCATTTCTTAAGTCATCATTTTCTTCCTGCAGATTTTTGATTTTATTGATCAGAATATTTTCTTCTAGTTCATAGCGAATTACCAGGATCCTTGCAGCTTCAGTTAAAGAGATGATCTTATCTCTTAAGATCTGAAAGGAACTAGATAAGGAAGGATAATGAGCAATACCGTAATCACACATAGGAATAAAAAAATGATCTGTTTCTCCTGTATATTCATATACCTTACTGACCTTCATATTATAAAGATCTTCAACATTATTTCCACGATCTGAAAGCTTTACTAATAAAGCAATTCGATGAGTTTCAATATTATGGAAGAATTTCTCCTCCTGCTCACTAGTAAAGTCATAGCGTTTAGATAGATAGGTTACATTTTCATATACTCTTGGATCTAGATGATAATCTGTATATAATTCTTTACCACCATCTCTAAAGTCCAGATCTTCGATCATATCATGGCATAAAGCTGTTGCATAAAGAATATCAAGCTCATCATGGGATAAAGGGGCATGAAGATCAATCAGCATTCTACATACACTTAATGGATGAATCAGATAAGGTAATCGATAGGTTTGACCATTTCTTTTGATCGTTAATTTACGATAAGAACCATTATGCAGACCTCTAGCAAGGACTAAAGCAATAGCTGTATTTTTCATACGATTCATAACTGCATAATATTCGATGTATTCATAAATACTTTGAACCATCCAGAATTCATCCTGATTATAGGATAAAACATCTTCCCCAAAATCACTTATAATACTATTGATCATTTTTTGAAATTCAACCCTTGTTTCCATTTTTATCACCCGATATTATTCTACTCCTTTTTAATATTCTTGAGTATTCTTTTTTCAAAAAAAGAGTGTTTCCACTCTTTCTAATCAAAATAACCATCATTTTTTAATTCTAATGCTTTGATCAAATGGTAGGTATATTCACTATAAGGAACAGGAATAGAATACTCCTTTGCCATCAAAATGAGTACACCTAAAAACATATCTACTTCAGTATGTCTTTTCGCTTCAATATCCTGTAAAGTAGAATATTTAGCTTTTAAACCATTAAATATAATAGGTTCTTTAGCAATTTCAATTCCTTTAGCTAATGCTACCTGTCTTACCTCCTCCCATAAATGAGATACCATAAATAAACCATGTTCATTGGTATATAGGACACCTGGGATCTGTAAGATAGCCTGAGGTAGATTATTTGCGATATTACTAGCGTATTTTGTCCACATATCTACCCTGATATTTTCTATAGGATGATATTGAATCTTTGTAGTAGAGAAGAATTCATTCAAACGATCTATTTTATTTTGATCTTCACTGCCATAAAATAAACCATAGGAAGGTCCTAAGGTATAATGAATACTCTGTCCAACTCTTTGAGAACTAATACGCATCAAAGAATCAACAATATGCTCTCTGCCAATTTTCTTAGCTAAAATCTCTTCACTATCTACTCCATTTAATAGGCTTAATACAAGCGTGTCCTCTTTGATCAAAAGGGGAAGAAGATCTCTTGCTTCCTGAATTCCACTATATTTAGTAGCCACTAAAATAAGATCTACACACCCACATTCCTTTGCTTCCTTTACATTAAGATCATAATGGTGATCATTAACATAGATTCCTTCCTGGATCAGTCTTTCTTTTCTTTTTCCTTCAGCAATTACATTTAACTCAATATCTTTCTTTTCATCTAAACAATCTATAAAATAAGCTCCTATGGCTCCTGCCCCAATTAATGCGATTTTTTGAATCATACGTTTATCCTCCTTAGCTTTTCTTTAATTCAATATGATGTTCTTCTAATATTTTAAAATATTCTAATATCTTTTCATCAAATACTTCCCCAGGGGTAATAATAGGAATCCCTGGTGGATAGGCATAAATAAAATGAATACTCATCTCTCCTTCTTTATAATCATGTATATCTTTTGTGCTAAATTCTGTAAGCTTAATAGCATCACTGATCTTCATTTTCTTGATCGGTTCTATCTTTAAATAGGGTGACTTTAATTCAGGTACATCAGATAGAAAATCATCTATCTCCTTTAAAGCATTGATCAATCGATCAAATCCCTCTTTAGTATCCATAATAGAGGTCATACATAATACATAATCCTTCATAGCCATCTCTGGTTCTATAAAATATTTTTCTCTTAATAGCTGATATAGTATTTTGCCATGATCTGGTAAGTAAATGATAATTTTACCACGATCAAATCGTTTAAAATGCTGCAAACCATCGACTACATAGAGATACTTTAAATCCTTAACACTGTTATAAAAATACTCAAGATGATCATGATAATTTTTAAATAGTTCTTTTCCCTGTTGTTCAATGATATCGATACATCTTTCCATTCCTGCCAGCAGAATATAGGATGGCGAAGAGCTTTGGTAAACCATCAGATATCTTTCTAGTTTTTCTACATCAATATATTCATCTCTATAATGGATAATAGCGCTTTGTGTAAAGGCAGGCAAGGTTTTATGTAAGGATTGAATCACGATATCTGCCCCTAGATGAACAGCTGAATCCATACCATATTGTTTTTGATAAAGTTCATCCATCCCTAAATGAGGTCCATGGGCTTCATCTACAATTAAGGGAATATGATAATTATGAACGATCCTTGCTATCGATTCAATATCACTGATCACTCCTTCATAGGTAGGAGAAGTTATGTAAACAGCCTTGATCATTGGATTCTGTTTAAGCGTGTGATCAATAGATTCAGCATTTATCTCGGATAGGATACCAAGATTAGAGATTTCAGGATAAATATATTCTATTTCTAAATCATTGATCATACAGGCATTATAAGCTGATTTATGAGCATTGCGTCCCATTAAAATCATATCTCCATGATTTGTAGTGCACGAAATAGCTGCCAATATGCCTCCAGTAGAACCATTAACCATCACTCTACTGTTAGAAGAATGATACATTTTAGCGTAGCGATCCTGTATTAACTTTAGATAACCAGTATTTTCATACTGATCATCAAAATTTGGAATTTCAGTAATATCGATTGCTCTGATTTGTTCGAGTAGGTCATTTTGGTTTATATTTCTTTTATGTCCTGGCATATGCATAGGATACATCTTAGAATGATGATAATTGAGTAAAGCTTTATAAAATTCTTCCATAAACGCCTCCTGTATCTTAATTATACTAGCTATTAAAAAAGTGTCTACTCAAAATAGACACTCATTTTTAATCTCCTTCAATCACAGCTAAGGTTAAAATACCTAAAATAATCAAGAAAATAAAGATATACTGCTTCTTAGTCAATCTTTCCTTTAAAAAAATATGTGATAAAACTAAAGAAACAACACATACAGATGAAATAATTGGGGCAGCAATAGCTCCATTTCCACTCATTGCATAAACATAAGTAAACTGTCCTGCTGTTTCACAGCATGCAGCTAAGATCTTATCACCCTGTGTTGGTAATTCAAACTTAGTATTTTTGATTTTCATAAAGATAAATAATACTACTGCAACAATTGCAAAGGTTAATTCATAAGATGTATTTGCAACCTCTTCAATCGTAGCTTCTGTAACATGTACTAATGGTGTAGTAGCCATTTCTAGATAATAAACATCTAAGAAACTTCCTAAGGCATCAAATAATGCATAGAGAAATGGCATCGCAAAAGCAATGATCGCCATAGATTTACCAAGCTTTTTCTTACGATCGGTATCACCATGGCTATCTAAGAAACCAATTCCCAGGATCCCAATTAAGATAATCCCAATAGCTACACCTGACATAGGTGCAATCTTTTCTCCTAAGAATGCTACACACATTACAGAACACAATGCTCCAGATGTATTTTCAATAGGATCAGAAATTGATTCTTCAATAAAACGCATTCCAAAATAAGATAATGTCATCGATCCAATATAACATAAAGAAACTGGTAAATATTGAATCAGATTCATAGGATCAAAACCAATATTTTGAGTTAATAAGGTAAAGATGGCATGAGCACCCATAACAGCCCCTACACAGACACTGATTTTAAGGTGTGCATATTTTTCATGTTCTCTTGCTCCCTTTTTATAGAATAATTCGGCGATCCCCCATAATAAAGTAGTAGCTAAAGTAAAAAATAACCACATAATAAATTTCCCCCCTGTTAGATTAATGAAACAATTAACAGTAGTTTCACGATTTTCAATTATACATGATAAAAACAAGATAATCAAACTTTAAATTGAAATTATGAAAAAAAAGAGCCTGCCTAAGCAAGCTCAAAAACGATTAATCTAAATCTTCACCGTTTGATTTATATACCTTTTGCATATAATAGAATGAATCTTTTCTAGATCTAGATAAGTCTCCATGTCCTTCATCATCATAATCAACATAGATAAATCCATAACGTTTTCTCATTTCACCAGTACCAGCTGAAACTACATCGATATGTCCCCAAGGAGTATAACCCATTAAGTCTACACCATCGATTTCAACTGCATCCTTCATCTGTTTAATATGTTCTCTCATATAGTTAATACGATAATCATCATGGATAGAACCATCTTCTTCTACTTTATCAATAGCTCCTAAACCATTTTCAACGATCATCATTGGTAAATGATAACGATCATAGATCTGATTTAAATTGATACGTAAACCAATTGGATCAATTGTCCATCCCCATTCTGATGCTTTTAAATATGGATTAGCTACACCACGTTCCATATTACCTTCAGAAGTTGCATATTTTTCAGGATGAGCAGCATAAGTTCTTGATGAATAGTAAGAGAATGAATAGAAGTCAACTACACCTTTCTTTAATAATTCATCGTCTCCTTCTTCTTTATGAATAACGATTCCATCTCTTTCTAATTGTTTGATCTTATATTCTGGATAGAATCCACGGCATTGTACATCTCCATAGAACCATTTTTGCTGATGTGCACCTAAAATTTCAGATAATACATCTTCAGGATCACAAGTACGTGGATATGAAGCACCATGAGCGATCATTAAACCAATAAAGTTTTCTGGATCGATTTCATGTCCAATTGTTACAGCTTTAGCTGATCCTACAAATAAGTTCCATCTTGCCTGTTCAGCATTCTGTTTATTGGTAATATGTTCATGTACCCCATTCATCATAAAGTTAGTGTTGATATTGATTTCGTTAACTGTTAACCAGTATTTTACTAAACCTTTATAACGAGTAAAGATGGTACGACAATATCTTTCAAATGCATCAACTGTATGTCTTGATACCCATCCATCATATTCATTAGCTAAATGTAATGGACAGTCAAAGTGATAGATCGTAACTAATGGTTCAATACCATATTTCTTACATTCTTTAAATACATTTTCATAGAATACTAAACCTTCTTCATTAGGTTGTTCATCATCCCCATTAGGATAAATACGAGTCCAGTTAATAGACATACGGTATGTATTCATACCCATTTCAGCAAATAAAGCAATATCACCCTGCCAATGATGATAGAAGTCAGTAGCAACATGACTTGGATAATAAGTATCAGGATCAACGATTGCCTTAGCTCCAGCAGGAACTTCTTCTCTATTTCCTCTTGTAATTCTTGTACCATCAGGCATTTCTAAAATAAATTTACGTGGAATATTATGAATACCATCTCCACCAGTTAAAGTATCAGCAACAGCTAATCCTTTACCACCTGATAAATAACCACCTTCATATTGGTTGGCAGCAGTAGCTCCACCCCATAAGAATCCTTTTTTAAATCCCATTTTCTTTTCCTCCTTATATTTACGGTTTTATTATATATTATTAAAGTATAAAGTGCTTTCTTTTTTCTTATTATGTAAAAATCTTTCACCAAGACAGGAAAAAAATTGTTAAAAAGGTTTGCATATTTGGAATATTTTCTCATATCAGATTGCAAAGAAAGGATTGAATATGATTAGATAAAATGATAATATATTAGTAGTTAGTTACATCTAACTAAAGAGGTGGATAAGATGAAAAAAATTTATTTTGATATAGAAAAAGATGGATTTTATGGTTTATATTATATCAATCCAAAAAAATCGGATTGTACTATGATCGCTTTATGGGGAGATGACATTCAAGATGCAATGGCTAAATGTGGTGTAAAATGGCTGCATAAGCAAGGTGTGAATGTCCTTTGTATGTCCCCTGCTCCAAAGGATTACAGTCATGTCAATATGCCGTTAGAAAGATTTGAAAAAGCAATCAACTATTTAAAAACAAATGGAATCAGAAAAGTTGGAATTATAGGTATATCTACTACTGGAACAGATGCTTTAGTAGCAGCCTCTTATTTTAAAGATCTTACCTTTACTGTAGGTCTTTCAGCTAGTGACTTTATCTGGCAGGGATTTGAACAGGGAAAAAAGGATGGATGTAAGGAATGGCCTGTACCTGGGGCTTCTATTTTATCCTATCAGGGTAAACCACTACCTTATATGCCATTTGTATATAAACACCCTGAATATTATCATAAGATAGAAGAAGAAACCAAGGGTTCTGGAGATATACAGCGATCAACCTGGATATTTATAGATTCAGAAAAAAATCGAGAACATTTAGAAGAAGAAATGATCAAGATTGAAAATATTAATGGATATTTATATTTAATAGGAGCTTATGATGATAGTTTATGGGAAGCAGGTAAATATATAAGAAGAATGGATCAACGATTAAAGAGTAAACCTCACACCTGTGAATATTATGCATTAGATTATCAGCATGGTACTCATTTTGTATTACCTGAATCTATGCTTAGAGGAGTTTTACCTGTTGGTCTAAAATGGGTCATGAAATTCTTATTTAAGGCTGCTAAAGAATACCCAGATGAATGTGAAGCAACAAGAATAGATATCGATAAAAGGTTATCCGATGGGCTAGCTAAATGGATCAACAGTTAATTTTTTTCATACTCTATCAGGAAGATGATCAAATACATAGTTAAATTACATATATGAATGGATTGTCAAATAAGCATTGAACCTATATATAAGAAGGATCTATATCTACAGTTATATTATAGGATCAACCATGTAAGAAAATGAAAAACACTGAATAAATCAGTGTTTTTTTAATAGTTTTATTCGAATTCAATGGTTCCAGGTGGTTTAGAAGTAATATCATACATTACTCTATTTACACCTCTTACTTCATTTATAATTCTTGACATTACCTTATTTAATACTTCATAAGGAATCTGTGCAGCTTCAGCAGTCATAAAGTCAACTGTATTTACAGCTCTTAATGCTACAGCGTAGTCATAGGTTCTTTCATCCCCCATAACTCCTACTGACTGCATATTTGTTAAGGCTGCAAAATATTGACCAATTGAACGATCTAATCCTGCATTAGCAATTTCTTCTCTATAGATGGCATCAGCATCCTGAACGATCTTTACCTTTTCAGCAGTTACTTCACCGATAATACGGATACCAAGACCAGGTCCTGGGAATGGCTGTCTATAGACAAGATAATCAGGAATTCCTAATTCTAGTCCAACCTTACGTACTTCATCTTTAAATAAGTCACGTAATGGTTCAATAATTTCTTTAAAATCAACATGATCAGGTAATCCACCTACGTTATGATGTGATTTGATCTTAGCAGATTCTCCACCAACACCACTTTCAACAACATCAGGATAAATTGTTCCCTGAACTAAGAAATCAACAGCACCGATCTTTTTAGCTTCATCTTCAAACACACGGATAAATTCTTCTCCAATGATTTTACGTTTAGCTTCAGGTTCAGTGACACCTTTTAATTTACTATAATATCTTTCCTGTGCATTAACACGGATAAAGTTAAGTTCATATGGACCTTCTGGACCAAATACAGCTTCAACTTCATCTCCTTCATTTTTACGTAAAAGGCCATGATCAACGAATACACAAGTTAATTGGTTCCCTACAGCTTTAGATAATAAAACTGCAGCTACTGATGAATCTACACCACCAGATAAAGCACATAATACTTTACCATTACCAATTTTTTCTCTTAATAATTTGATTTGTTCTTCTACAAATGAATCCATACGCCAGTCACCAGCGCATTTACAGATATTCATAACGAAGTTTCTTAGCATCTTAGTTCCTTCTTCAGTATGTAATACTTCAGGATGGAACTGGATAGCATATAAATTTCTTGAAACGTCTTCACATGCAGCTACTGGACAGTGAGCTGTAGTAGCTACTGATCTGAATCCTGGGGCCATCTGTGAAATATAATCAAAATGACTCATCCAGCAGATACTGTCAGTTTTAACGTCAGTAAATAAAGCAGAAGAATTATCAACAGTTAATTCAGTTTTACCATATTCTCTAAATTCAGCTCTTTCTACTTTACCACCTAAAATATGTTGCATTAATTGAGCTCCATAACAAAGCCCTAAAACTGGGATCCCTAATTCAAATAATTCCTTTGAACAAGTTGCAGCATTTTCTTCATAACAGCTGCTAGGTCCACCAGTTAAGATGATCCCTTTAGGATTTTTAGCTTTGATATCCTGCAAATCATGTTTATAAGAATAGATTTCACAATAAACATTTGCTTCACGAACTCTTCTTGCAATCAATTGATTATATTGACCACCAAAGTCAATAACAACAACTAATTCCTTTTTCATGAGTTTCTCCTTATTTTAGAATTCTACTTCTTTTAATACGATTGTTTGTTTACGATCTGGTCCAACAGATAACATAACTACTGGACAGTGAATTAATTCTTCAATTCTCTTAATATAGTTTTGGCAGTTTACTGGCAGATCTTCCCAGCATGTTGCCTGAGTAATATCTTCCTGCCATCCAGGCATTTCTTCATATACACATTCTACTCTTTCAACATCCTTAATAGTTGAAGGTAAACCGTGCATGATCTTACCATCTAATTTATAAGCAGTACAGATCTTTAATGTTTCAAATCCTGATAATACATCTAATAACATTAAAGAAATACCAGTTAATGAAGACATTCTTCTTGATTGATTAACAACTACAGCATCGAACCAACCAGTTCTTCTTGGACGTTTCGTAACTGTACCATATTCATGACCTCTTTCACGAATCAATGAACCTGTTTCATCGAATAATTCTGTTGGGAAAGGACCTCCACCAACACGAGTTGTATAAGCTTTAATAATACCGATCGCTTCTTTAATATAAAGAGGACCGATACCTGCACCTTCACATACCCCATTAGCACCAGGATGTGATGATGTTACAAAAGGATAAGTACCATAATCGATATCTAACATTGCTCCCTGAGCACCTTCGAATAATACTTTTTTTCCTTCCTGCATATATTCATCTAATAATAAACCAGTATCACAAACTAAAGGCTTGATGATTTTAGCATATTCCTTATATTCTTCATAGATTTCTTCAACAGTGAACATATCCTTTAATTCAGGATATTCAGCACATTTCATAGGGAATGTAACCTTTAAACTATTTAAGAATACTTCTTCATCTACGAATTCACCCATACGAATACCAATTCTTGAATATTTATCAGTATAAGCAGGACCAATTCCCTTCTTAGTAGTACCGATGGCACTAGCCCCTTTACGAGCTTCCTGTAATGCATCGATTTCTAAGTGATATGGTAAAATAACGTGACAACGATCAGATACTCTAATTTTGCTTGTATCAATACCTGCATCATTTAAATATTTAACTTCTTCCAGGAAAGCCTTAGGATTTACAACCATCCCGTTTCCCATAATTACTTCATGTCCGCTAAAAATACCAGATGGAATTAACTTTAATGCGAATTTCTTACCATCATAAACGATTGTATGACCTGCATTATTTCCTCCAGCATAACGAACTACTACATCAGCTTTTTGGGCAAGATAATCGGTAACTTTACCTTTACCTTCATCTCCCCACATGCTTCCAACAACGACTACACCAGCCATGAATTATCTCATTCCTTTCTATATGTCTTGATCGACTTTAGATTTTATGAAAAGACATAAAATCACATTGATAGTATACACGAAAAGACCCTTTATTTCTACTATTAAATAAAATAAAATACATGAATGTATTAAGTAATCTCTTACACAATACACTATCTTTTCTCACTAAATAGATCAAATACAGTCTGATTTTCTATTTCCACGATTTCACAGTTTTTCATCAGATGCTTCCAATAATCCTTTAAAGGGATGGAATACAGCTGATTATAGATAGAAGCATGCATTGCACCATGGCCTACCAGTAAAATATTCTTTCCATCTATTAAATAAGGAATTATATCCTTTAATAAATCATTTGTTCTTTTATAAAGATGCTCCACACTTTCTGCACCATTACTTGGAATATAGTGTTCAATATCATTGAAAAATGGATAAATGGGATGAGTTGAATCATGTACTGCATTTTCATCTCCTTCATAGATTCCAAATCCAATTTCAATCAATCTAGAATCGATATAAATTGGAACATTAGAACCCTTTAAAAATAACTGTGCTGTTAACTGAGCTCTTTGTAATGGAGAGCAAAAGCATAGATCGATCTTATAATTTTTTAAACCTTCATTTGCCTTTTTAGCCTGATCGATTCCCGTCTGATTTAAAGGTATATCACTTGTTCCCTGTAATCTTCTTGTTAAATTGTAATCAGTCTGTCCATGTCTTAATAGATATAACATATTATCCCTTCTTTCTAATTTTATTATATCAAATTTTTTCGATATTTAGATACAAACTTAATTGATTTAGGATATTGATAAATAAATTATAAGTTACCCCTTACTAACTTATTTATTTTCTAAAATTTTGTGAATTTTTTACTGTATGAACTCCTTTTTTTTATAGACTTTAAGAATTTCTAGTGTTATAATTTCTGTAGGTGGTTTCATTCACCCTGTCTGAACTCGTGGTTGGGATTTCAGTCAGAAAGTTAATCATTTTAAATATATGAAAGGAGTAAAAAAATGATTTATACAAAAGAAGTTGAAGAAATGTGCGTCGTATCTCAAGGTGCACATCATGGTTGTGCTCCAATTCCTGAAGAAGGAAAATGGGTATACTCAAAAGAAATTAAAGATATTTCTGGTTTTACTCATGGTATTGGTTGGTGTGCTCCACAACAAGGTACTTGTAAATTATCTTTAAACGTTAAAGAAGGAATTATCGAAGAAGCATTAATCGAAACAATCGGATGCTCTGGTATGACTCACTCAGCTGCAATGGCTGCTGAAGCATTAGTTGGTAGAACTGTATTAGAAGGTTTAAACACTGACTTAGTATGTGATGCAATCAATACTGCAATGAGAGAATTATTCTTACAAATCGTTTATGGACGTACTCAATCTGCATTCTCTGAAGGTGGATTATCTGTAGGTGCTGGTCTTGAAGACTTAGGTAAAGGTTTAAGAAGTATGGTTGGTACTGCTTATGCTACTAAATTAAAAGGACCTAGATATCTTGAATTAACTGAAGGTTACATCAGACAATTAGCATTAGATGAAAACAACGAAATCATCGGATACCAATTCGTTAACCTTGGAAGAATGATGGATATGATCAAAGATGGTATGGATGCTAACGATGCATTAGCTAAAGCTACTGGATCTTATGGTAGATTTGCAAATGCTCCTAAATACATCGACCCAAGAAAGGCTTAATAGGGAGGTACGAACATGGCATTATTTGAAAACTATGAACGCAGAATTGACCAGATTAACGCTAAATTAGCTGAATATGGTATTGCTTCAATCGAAGAAGCAAAAGCTATCTGCGATGAAAAAGGAATCGACGTTTATAATATCGTAAAATCAACTCAACCAATCTGTTTCGAAAACGCATGCTGGGCATACACTGTAGGTGCAGCAATGGCTATCAAACATGGTGATGTTAAAGCTGCTGATGCAGCAAAAACAATTGGTGTAGGTTTACAATCATTCTGTATCCCTGGATCAGTTGCTGATGATCGTAAAGTAGGTTTAGGACATGGTAACTTAGGTTCTATGTTATTAGACGAAAATACTCAATGTTTCGCATTCTTAGCAGGACATGAATCTTTCGCAGCTGCTGAAGGTGCTATTAAGATTGCTGAAAAAGCTAACGTTGTAAGAGAAAAACCATTAAGAGTTATCTTAAACGGTTTAGGTAAAGATGCTGCTAAGATCATCTCAAGAATCAATGGTTTCACTTATGTTGAAACTCAATTTGATTATTTCACAGGTAAAGTTAACGAAGTATCAAGAACTGCTTACTCAGATGGTCCTCGTGCTAAAGTAAACTGCTATGGTGCTGATGATGTACGTGAAGGTGTTGCTATCATGCATAAAGAAGGTGTAGATATCTCTATCACTGGTAACTCAACTAACCCTACTCGTTTCCAACATCCAGTAGCTGGTACTTATAAGAAAGAATGTATCGAACAAGGTAAGAAATACTTCTCAGTAGCTTCTGGTGGTGGTACTGGACGTACATTACACCCAGATAACATGGCTGCTGGTCCTGCTTCTTATGGTATGACTGATACTATGGGACGTATGCATAGTGATGCACAATTCGCTGGTTCTTCATCAGTTCCTGCTCACGTAGAAATGATGGGATTAATCGGTATGGGTAATAACCCAATGGTTGGTGCTACTGTTGCTGTTGCTGTAGCTATCGAAGAAGCTTGCAAATAATTCATTTTTATACAAACAACCAGAGGTCTCACGCTAGTCGTGGGACTTTTCTTATACAAAAAAAAGCCATTGCTGGCTTTTTTAAAATTCTAACTTAGAAATAGGAATTGGTGGAAACAGCTTCTCTAGTTCCTCTTCTGGATGATCTACAATGATCTTCCCTAGTTTCACTACTTCAGCTAGATCTTCAATTTCAGGATGATAGTAGGCATCTACAGAGATAGCATCTACATCAAAGTATCCATGAAGCATTCCTTCCGTTAAATCATGAGTAACCTCTAATTTGATTTCCTTTAGATCAACATCATCTAATATATCTTCTTTTCGATCTTTAGCAAATTTTAGAACTTCCTGTAATGTATCAAATTTCTTTAATCCCTCTAAGATTTCTTCATGCTTCAATAAAGCAATTCCATATCTGACCTTTTGAAAGCTTAATCGACTATCGCTTCCTTTTAAAAGATTATAGATTATAATTATATTCTGATTGTTCATAATATCACCTATTTACTTTCTACATATTCTTTAAAGTATTGGATAGCAAGATCTAATAATCTTGTTCTTGCTTCCTTTGAAGCCCATGCACTATGAGGTGTTAAAATCACATTATCAAGGTTTAATAGCTTACTATCTTCACTTAATGGTTCACTTTCATAAACATCTAAAGCAGCTCCTGCAATCATTTTAAACTTTAAAGCAAAGACTAGATCTTCCTCTTTCACAATTGGTCCTCTTCCTACATTAATTAAGAAAGCAGTCTTTTTCATCTTATTCAAAGCTCTATGATCGATCAAATGATAAGTTGAATCATTTAATGGAGCATGAATACTGATAATATCAGAACTTGACATTAAGGTTTCAAAATCCACTCTTTCATAATCCGGATCATTATGATTAGCACTTGTAGAATAATAGATCACCTTGGCTCCAAAGGCTTCTGCGATCTTAGCAGTTCTTTTCCCAATAGCTCCTAAACCAATAATCCCCCATGTTTTACCTTCAAGCTCATAGAAGGTTGGTGTTACCGATGTAAAGATACCACTTCTTCCATATTCTCCTGATTTCACATATTGATCATAAGCAGCAATATGATGAGTCAGACTTAAAGCTAAAGCAAAAGTATGTTCAGCTACAATATTTGTAGAATAACCTGCTACATTATGTACAGTGATTCCCTTTTCTTTACAGTATTGAAGATCTACATTATTAGTACCAGTAGCTAAAATACCAATATATTCAATATCAGGGCACTGATCAATGATCTCCTGATCTAAAACAACCTTATTTGTAAATACATAGCTAACCCCTTTTAAACGTTCAACCGTTTCTTCTCTTGATGTTGTAGGATAAATAGTTAATTCACCATATTTCTTTAATTCATCAAAAGAAAGATCTTCTCCTAAGGTAATTGCATCTAATACTACGATTTTCTTACATCTATAAGCAAAGATTTCAGCTAATTCTTCTTCATCCATCCATTTGATCATTTTACCAAGCTTGATTGCTTCATTCATTTCTAGTATATTCTGGAAGTAGGCATCTACCCCTTCTTCATCAAGATCAAATACCTTATTGATCATACCGATGGCCATTGCATTGTTACAATCAACATTTACTTCTCTTAAATTGATTTCATTAAATATACTTGGTCTAAGAGATATTGCATAGTTGATCACATCTTTTAATTTATCATATTTACGTAACCCTTCTAGTACTTCACTTTGCTTCAGTAAAGCTACTGCATAAGGTACCTTACCATATTCCAGTCTTTGATCTGTTCCTACTAATAGGTTATAGATCATTGCAATTGTTACATCATCCATATTTCAAACCTCACATTTCTTCAACATTTTCATTATACTATAAAATGATAGGTTATTCAAAGCTAACAATCATAAATAAAAGCTGCAGAATAAACTGCAGCTATGTAAGTTAGTCGTTACTTAAATCATCACCATTAGAAGCGATAACTTTCTTATACCAGTAGAATGAATCTTTTCTATATCTCTTTAATGAACCAATTTCAAAGTCTTCACGATCTACATAAATAAATCCATAACGTTTTCTCATACCTTCATGAGTAGAAATCAAATCAATTGCAGACCATGGATTATATCCTAGCATTTCACAACCATCTGTAATTGCTAACTGAATCTGTTTAATATGTTCCTGTAAATATTCAATACGATATGGATCATGTACAGAACCATCTTCTTCAAGCTTATCATATGCACCTAAACCATTTTCAGTAACTAATAGAGGTAAATGATATCTTGAATACATTTCTCTAATAGTAGATCTAAAACCATCTGGGTCAATTTCCCAGCCAAATTGAGTAGTTGGTAAATTAGGGTTTTTAAATCCTCTATAAACCCCCTTTTCACCACGAGATGACTGTTGATCTCCACCTTTAACGATATCTTCTTCCCCATTATCCCATTCTACTGTCATAGTGGAATAATAGTTGAATCCAATAAAGTCTGGATGTGCATTATCTAAAGCTTCCTGCCATCCTTCCTGATAAGTAGGTGTTGCATCATTTTCTTCTAGATAAGACCATACCAGGTTATTGAATTTACCATAGACTGCCATATCTAAATATAACCAGTTACGGATCGCATTCATATTCTGAGCAGCTAAAATATCCTTTGGTTTACATGAAGCAGGATATACTAAAGCAATATTAGGAGCTGGTCCAATTTTACCACCTTCTACGATTTCATGGCATAATACCATAGCTTTTGCCTGAGCAACTAACTGATGTAAACACTGTTGATAGATTTCTCTTAATTCATTATCACAGTTTTCTGGTAAATGTAAGGTACCAATGACCTTTCCAGATAAGGTTAAAACATTCTGTTCATTAATAGTCAGCCAATATTTTACACGATCTCCAAAGTTTTCAAACATAACTCTGGCAAAGTTTACAAACCAGTCGATTGAATCTGGATTAGACCATGATCCCATTTCATCTAATGCAGCTGGCATATCAAAATGGAACATAGTAACAATTGGAGTAATGTTATACTTTAAGCATTCATTGATTACATTGTTGTAGAATTCAATTCCTTTAGGATTAACTTCTCCAATTCCTTTAGGTAAGATTCTAGTCCATGCAATTGAGAAACGATAAGACTTAAATCCCATTTCAGCCATTAATGCAATATCTTCAGCATAATGATGATAATGATCAGCACAAATAGTTAAATCTGATGTTCCTTCTGGTACTTCTTTGACATCCTGACATGATGGTCCTTTTCCATCTTCTAAATTAGCACCTTCTACCTGATAAGCAGAAGTACTAGCACCCCAAAAAAATCCTTCTGGGAACTTTTTTAAATTCTTATGAATCATTTTCGAATTCCTCCTTTATTTATTTCTATTATATTCAATATTTTCTTTTCTTACTATCAATATCGTATGAATTAATCCTTAAATTTACCACTGATTAAACTATAGTATTCCAATTTCTTCTGAATATTTGAATCATATTCCTTTTGAAAGTAACAGGTATATAAGGTATCTAAAATATATAAGATCGATAATCTGGTAGAAAAAGATGAGATCTTATTATAATGGTTTTCATATGGACTAATAGATAGTCGATAGGTAGCAAAATCAGCTTTATGACCATATTCTGGTGAACTGATCAGAATGATTGGCGTTTTTCTCTGTTTAAGAATAGAAGGCAGTATCCCCTGTTCCATCAGCAATCCTCTACCTCCAAAAGAGATAATAATTGCTACGTGGGTTTCATTAGAAGAGGAAGCAATTAATCTCTGTTCATATTCATCTACAGGAACATTGACCTTTACTCCTATTTCAGCCATCTGAAATCTAAAGTTTTCTGCGAAATATACATTTCCTGCAGAGGTAAAGATATCAATCACCTTTGCTCTTAGTAATGCACTGACGGATAGCTTTAATTCAGTCAGATTAAACATATTCATAGTAGAGACTAAAGTCTGTTCGTAATCCTCTTTTAACCTGGTAAATACTTCATAGTTTGTCCAATCCTGCTTAACTGGATAATCAAAATCAAACATTCCCTGATCCAATGAATAATCCTGCAAAGAGGAAGAGATCTGTATCTTCAGATCATTAAATCCCTTGACTCCTAATTTATCACATAAACGATAAATAGCAGAGGTTGACACCATACATTCTTTCTTTAACTGATCTGTATTCATCTCAAGAATACGTGAAGGTCTTTCTAAAATATAATCTACAATGATCTTTTCATTACTTGAAAAGTCATCACGATTTTTTAGTTCAGTTAAAACGTTCATTATTCACCAAATACTTCAGGCATATATTTATATAAAGCAAGAGCAATACCATCTTCATCATTGCTTGTAGTTACATAATCAGCAACTTCCTTTAATGCTGATTTTGCATTTCCCATTGCTACAGCTACACCTGCATATTTTAACATTGTATAATCATTTTCAGCGTCTCCAAAGGCGATCATTTCATCCTTTTTGAAGCCCTGTGATTCAATTGCATAGGCAATAGCTTTTGCCTTATCTACACCTTTTGCAGTAAATTCATAATAGAAATCAGCAGTAAACATAGAGTTTAGTCTACCTTCAAAAGGGGCAGCCATTTCCTGATAATGATCCTGTAAATATTGAGGTTCCCCGTAAGTTAATAGCTTATTGATTCCAAAATCACACCATGCTGCTAAATCATCAATTTCACATAATTTATAATGATTACTTCTTGATTCATATTCCATTACTCTAAATGTATTTCCCTTATATTGGATAGTATCATTGAAAACATTATTTACATACATATATTCTCCCTTTGATACCATTGGAACTACATCAAATTTCTTTAAGTGTTCAAGAACCTCTTTACTTTCTTCTACAGACATACATTGATTAAATAAAATTTCATTTGTCTGACAGTTCATAACCATTGCTCCATTAAAGCATACATATAAACCATTGTGTTTTTTCATATCTAATAAATCAGCAAAATAGCTGCATCCCTGATCAGGTCTACCTGATGCAAGAACTAGAGTAGCTCCAGCTTCCTGAGCCTTTTTTAATGCTTCGATTGTTTTTGGAGAGATAGTCTTATCGCTGTTTGCTAAAGTACCATCAATATCCATTAAAATAACTTTGATTGCCATATCTTTATTCCTCCTTATATTTCTGAGAATATTTTACCAAACATATATCTTGAAAGCGATACTAAATATATATTTTTGTAATATTTTCTCATTATATACCTATATTATACTTATATATATGATAAATTTTTTTCATAAAAAAGTGATGATTTCTCATCACTTCTTAATATTAGTCAATTAAACCAAAATGCTTGAAGGCATTGTAGATACCATCTTCATCTACACCATCTGTTACATAATCAGCCATAGCTTTGATTTCTTCTCCACCACTGCCAACAGCTACACCAACAGCACATTTTTCTAACATTGGAATATCTACCTTTGCATCTCCAAAAGCAAATGTATCTTCAATTGAAGCTCCTAAATAGTCTAATAAAACATCGATTGCATGACCTTTATCAATATCTTTAACACCTAAGTCACCAAATAAAGCAGTTTCTCCAGCTCCACCCCAAGTACCAGGTTTTAAAGTTGGGAATTCTTTGATTGAATCTAAATGATCCTGATAGCTATTTAAGATAAAGCTGATCTTATTGCAGTCATCACGATATAGATCTTTAGAACCAAAGATCATTTCAGGGAATACACCTCTTACACCAATAGTTGTATCTCTACCTTTTCTTTCCTGGTATTTCGCAATAATTGGTTCACCAGCTGTTTCAAAGTTTTCAGATGCAAATAAACCATTATTACTTTCTAGATAGAATTCTAATCCTCTTGCATGACACCAGTCTACTACATGTTTACATTCTTCTAAAGTAATCAGCTGATGCATAACAACCTTGTCTTCATCCTTTACATAGCTTCCGTTTCCACCGATCATTCCATCTAATCCTACAGCCCAGATATAATCATAAACTTCTGCTTCAGATCTACCTGTACAGATATAAACTCTATGACCTTTCTTTCTAGCTTCCTGAATTGCTTTAGCAGCACTTGCTGGTAATTCACTTGAATAATTGATCAATGTACCATCTACATCGATAAAAATAATTTTTCTTTCGCTCATTGTATGATCTCCTTTTTTCTTTTTGTTACTTATATTTTAAGACAATGAAAAGTAAATACCTATATTTTACAATTCAGTTGAAATATTTTTTCAATATGCAACAAAATACAAATTACAAGAATGAAAAAAACTTCCCAAAGGAAGTTTATAATACTTTTTCTAAAACCATAACCAGAATTGGAATAGTGATCAGAGAACATAAGGTAGATAAAAATACCAGCTGTACTCCTAACTTAGAGTCTCCGCCATACTTCTCTGCTAATATAGCCGTTGTTGTTCCTGCAGGCATACCAACTAGTACACTTGCTACACAGGTTACAAGAATTGGTAATCGAACAATTACACATATAATTGCACATAATGCAGGTAATACGATCAATCTTAAAAAAGAATAATAGGCAGTAAGCTTACTAAATACTTCTTTAATAGGAAAATCTGAAAGGATACTTCCAATTACCAGAATAGACATAACAGTTGTACAGCTGCTGATTGCTTTGATAGTCTTAGTCGCAAAATCTGGCAAAGGGATCTGAAAAATCATGATCAGTAATCCAATAATAGTAGCAATAATACATGGATTCGTGATCAGCTTTTTGATAACATCCTTCCCTTTAGCTGTTGTAAAACAGGATACACCTGCCGTCCACATTACAATTCTTTGAGGAATCAGGAAAATAGAGGCATACAGCAATCCCATTGAACCATAGATTCCTTCTACAAGGGGATTTCCTAAAAAGCCAGCATTGGAGCATAAAGTAGCATATTTCAGTACACTTAATTGTCTATCATCATGATTAAAACGATAAAGAATTTTATTTAAGGGTACATAAGACATTTGAATAAAAATGGATACAATCAGGATCAGGGCACAGCTTTTTAAAATATCCATATTCATTTCAATCATATAGCTGTTAATAATATTAGCAGGAAGGATCACATTAATAACTAATGAAGTTAAGGTAGCTCTAGATTCTTTGGTGATCATCCCAAGTTTAGTTAATAGATAACCAATACCTACTAAAATAAAGATCTCAATCTGCAGATTGATCAGATTACTAAAATCAACCATTATGATCTCCTACATATAGATCCATTGGTATAAATGATTTAATATATTAGATTGAAGCTTAGGCTGATTCAGCTTAACATCCTCTAATAGATTTGTTTCAAAGAAATGATCCTTATAGCTGATCTCTACATGATCCCCTAAATCTTTTCTTGTAACAGTAATCTTAATAATATCATTACTTTGATCATTGATATTTAAAAAGGAAAAATCTAGATCAACATTACAGATCACCTTAAATTCACAAGCTGCTACCTTATTTTTGATTTCCTTTAGATCGATCAGATATGGAGCTAAAACAGCTTTGATCTTTCTTTCAAAAGGTTCAAAAGCTTTCTCAGCTTCCTCTCTTGTATAACATTTATAGCCTAGTCTTACGCGATTAAAATCTTCATGAGCGTAAATAGCGATCGTTACATCACTTTGAGAATCCACGATTTCTCTTAGCATATCAGCCATATTGCTTTCCCCTAATCCCATACAGGTAATATCCTTAGTATAGATCTGTGGCAAAGCAAACTGTTTTAAATAATCTGCTAAGAAATGACTGATACACCATCGAATTTCCTTAGGTGGACCAGGCAGATTGATTATTCTCTGATTTTGATCATTATACATCACACATCCATTAGCAGTACCAATACGATTATCTATAATAATACAGTTTTTTGGAAAATAAGCTTGTTTGTAATTAGCTTTTGCCACATGGCTGCTATTACCTACAAATGAGCATTTAGCAGTAATTTTATCGGCTTCCTCCTGATTAAAGACCATCTCTAAACCTAAAACCTTAGCAGAAATCTCTTTTGTTAAATCATCTTCAGTAGGACCAATTCCTCCTGTAGTGATAATACAGTCTGCTCCTCTTTGAAAAGCTAAACGAAAGCATTCTTCTATTCTTTCTACATTATCTCCTACTACAGTCTGATAATAAACCTCATGACCATATTCTTTACATATTTTTTGAAGATCAGTAGCATTTGTATTGATAATTTCACCTAATAAAAGTTCAGTCCCAACATTTACAATCTCAATTTTCATAATCTATTACCCCAGAAAAATATTTACTCCAAGTAAAGATACAATCATCATAATGCACCCTGCCAGTAAAACTCCACCCATAGCAGCTAGAATAGAATCCTTAAAATCCATATCTAATATACTGGCTGCAAGAGTACCAGTCCATGCTCCAGTTCCAGGTAATGGAATACCTACAAATAATAACAAAGCAACAAATAAGCCTCTACCAGCACTAGCCTGTAATTTCTTTCCAGCTTTATTCCCTTTTTCCAGAAAGAAATTAAAGATCTTTCCAATATAAGGAAGCTTAGCTCCCCATACAAGGACCTTTCTTGCGAAAAAGTAAATAAATGGGACAGGAATCATATTTCCAATAATACATACAATAAATGATGGAATAATTGGTAAACCCAATACCTGACTAACAGGAATAGCTCCTCTTAATTCAATAATAGGAACCATCGAAATAAAAAATATATATAAATATTTAGTAATCATAATCTCACTCCTTTAAACAAAGCTATTATACTATAAATCAAAAGGAAAGCAAATATTTCAATATTTAGTTTAAATTCTAAATGAGAAAAACAGACCCTTCATAGGATCTGTTATTCAATTATATCTTTATTAAAAGTAAATAGTTCCATACCCTATGATTTGTTGAATCCAGATCATCTATTTACCTAATAGTATATTTAGAAATATAGGTATTTCCTTTTTTAAATATAATAAGCAACATTTTTTTACTAGTGATCTTAAGATACAACTGCTATTTATTATTATCATGTATAATAACATAACAACTTTTCTAGTACTATCTATGTGGTAAATTATTTAACAAAAAGGATTCCCAAATAAATCAGGAATCCTTGTATAATATTCTAGTTTAAATAGATGAGCCTTCAAATTGTGACTGGTATAATGAAGCATAGAAGCCATTTTCAGCAATTAACTGATCATGATTTCCAATTTCCACAATATCTCCATCCTTCATAACAATAATTGTATCTGCATCACGAATTGTAGATAGACGATGAGCAATAACAAAAGAGGTTCTTCCCTGCATTAAACGATCCATTCCCTTTTGAATTAGAACTTCTGTACGAGTATCAACGGAAGAAGTAGCTTCATCAAGAATCAGGATCTTTGGATCCTTTAAGAAGGCTCTGGCAATTGTTAACAGCTGTTTTTGTCCCTGAGAGATATTAGAAGATTCTTCATTGATCACTGTCTGATATCCATCTTCTAATGTATTAACAAAGTGATCTACATAGGCGATTTCACATGCTTCTTTAAACTGTTCGTCTGTACAATTCATATTACCATATTTTAGATTTTCTTCAATAGTACCATTGTACAGCCATGTATCCTGTAATACCATACCAAATAAGCTTCTTAGATCATGTCTAGAGTAATCTTTAATATCCTTACCATCTACCATGATTTCTCCACTATTTAATTCATAGAATCTCATTAACAGCTTAACGATCGTAGTTTTACCTGCTCCAGTAGGTCCAACAATAGCAACAGTCTGTCCAGCATGGACATGCATATTAAAATCATGAATAATCGTCTGTCCTGGTAAATAACCAAAGTTAACATCAGCAAAGGTAACAGAACCCTTAGTATTTGCTAATTCTTCCTTAGTTACCTTAACAGTTTCTTCTTCCATTTCTTCTTCATCCAAGAATTCAAATACACGTTCAGCTGCAGCAGCTGCTGACTGTAATTGATTCATGATCTGAGCTAAGGAAGTAATTGGCTGATTAAAGCTTCTTACATATGTAATAAAGGCCTGAATATCCCCAATTGTGATCTGTCCATTAGCGGCAAGAATAGCCCCTAATAAACACACTGCAACATATCCCAGGTTTCCAATAAAACCAGCAATTGGCTGCATTAAACCACCGTAGAATTGAGCATTTTTAGCTGAAACATATAGTTTTTCATTATATTCATCAAATTTAGCGACGGAAGCTTCTTCTCCATTAAATGCCTTAACAATATTATGTCCACCATACATTTCTTCGATATGTCCATTTACATCAGCTAAGGAATCCTGTTGTTCAGTAAAGAATCTTTGCGATTTTTTCATGATCATCATCATTCCAAGTAAGGATAATGGTAAAGAACAGATGGCAATCAAAGTCATTTTCCAGCTGATCGATAACATCATAAAGAAGATCCCAATTACTGTTACAACAGAAGTAATAACCTGAGTAATAGACTGGTTTAATGATTGAGCAATTGTATCAATATCATTTGTAACTCTTGATAAAGTATCTCCACTGGTATGCTTATCAAAATAGTTTAATGGTAAACGATCTACTTTTTCACTTAAAGCTTGTCTAAAATCATAGGATACCTCCTGAGAAATTCCAGATGTGATCCATGACTGTACATAGTTGCATAGCATAGAGAAAGCATAAATACCAATCATCCATATCATGATTTTACCAATATAATTAAAACCAATTCCTCCAGTACCACTTAGCTTGGCAGCTACACCTTCAGTTAATTTATTCGTTGCTTTAGCTAATACCTTTGGTCCAACGATCGTGAAAATAGTGGATGCAGTAGCAAAAATAATAACAATTACAAATTTAGTATAGTAAGGTTTTAGATATTTAAATAGTTTTGTAATGGAACCCTTAAAGTCTTTTGCCTTTTCAACAGGAGCTCCAGGACCACGTCCACCTGGTCCTCTTCTAGGTCCTCTATTTGCCATTTTCTAATTCCTCCTTTGATAATTGTGAGTATGCAATTTCCTGATAGATTGGACATGTATCCAATAGTTCTCGATGAGTTCCTTTACCCACGATCTTACCCTGATCTAATACAATAATTTCATCTGCATCCATAATAGAAGCAATACGCTGACCGACGATCAGAACTGTATTGTGATTTTTTTCTGTCATCTTATGTAATTCCTGTCTTAGCTTAGCATCAGTTTTAAAGTCTAACGCACTAAATGAATCATCAAAAATCAGAATTTCAGGATTTCTAGCTAATGCTCTGGCAATTGCTAATCTTTGCTTCTGACCACCCGAAACATTCGTACCACCCTGAGCAATGGATTCCTTTACGCCCTCTTCTTTATGTTCAATAAATTCCTGAGATTGTGAAATACGAATAACTTCCTTCATCTGTTCATCAGTTAGATCAGGAGCACCATATTTAATATTTGATTCAATTGTACCAGTAAATAAAACACCTTTTTGTGGAACTAGACCAATTCTCTGTCTTAGATCCTGCTGTTTAACATCCTTTACATTTACTCCATCAATTCTAATCTCCCCTTCTGTTGCTTCATAGAAACGAGGAATTAAATTGATCAGAGTAGATTTACCACTACCTGTTGAACCAATAAATGCTGTAGTTTTACCAGGGTAGCTTGTAAAGCTGATGTCTTCTAGAACAGCTTCATTAGCACCTGGATATTTAAATGTTACATGATCAAATTCTACTAAACCTTTTTTAGATTCATCAAATTCCTTAGCCTCTTTTGGATCAATAATTCTAGGTTCAGTAGTTAATACTTCATTAATACGAGCTGCTGCAACTGAAGCACGAGGCAAAATAATAGCAACCACCGCAATAAACAAAAATGACATAATAACATGCATTACATACTGGATCAATGCCATCATTTCCCCAACCTGGAAATTACCAAGATCTACCTGTTTAGCAGCAAACCATACAATCCCTACAGTTGAAACATTCATTACAAAGGTTAAAGCTGGAGACATTAAAGCCATCGCTCTATTTACAAATAAGTTAACTTTAGTTAGATCAACATTGGCCTGATCAAATCTTTCTTCACTATGCTTTTCATTTCCAAAAGCACGAATAACTAAGATCCCAGAAAGGTTTTCACGCATGGATAGATTTAATTTATCTATTAATGTCTGAATGATTTTAAACTTTGGCAAAGCAACAACGATCAGGACGATCATAATACATCCAACTGCAGCTAAGATCACCCAGATGATCCATGTCATAGAAGGAGTATTTGTATATGCTCTGATTAAAGCCCCAATTCCCATCATAGGAGCCATCAGCATCATTCTTAGCATCATTACCATAACATTCTGTACCTGTGTAATATCGTTGGTTGTACGGGTTATTAAAGAGGCTGTAGAGAACTTAGAAAATTCTTCATTGCTGAAGCTTTCTACCTTTTCGAATACAGCTTTTCTTAAATTTCTTGCAAATCCAGTTCCTACTCTTGAAGATACAAATGAATTTAAAATAGTAGCAACCATAGAAATAGCTGCAATAGCCAGCATCATCAAACCAATTTTAAAGATATAGCTAGTACGGTAATCATCTTCATCTACCCCTAATTTCACATATTCACTCTTAACACCATAGCCAGCAGACATTAAAGCAGTAGATTCTCCCATTGTTTCAATCTGTTCATCCATCATTCCTGTCATTGCTTCAATCTGTTCGTCACTCATCATAGCTAACACATCATAGATGCTCATTCCTTCTGGAATAGAAGACATCATCGCAGATGCCTGTTCATTAGAAGTAAGACTTCCACTATCAATTGCATAGATCATCAGCATTGGTTTTAATAAAACTGATTCTAACTGTTCTTCCTTATCATCAGAAAGATCATTTAATACATAAACCTCTTCATACTGATCAATTAATGTAAAAGTATCCTTATAATCAGAATCTAAATCTGTAACACTTGTTAAAGTATAGCATTCTTCAACGATCTCATCCTGAGTTGTTAATAAAAGAATATGATCATAAGTATCTGTAGTTAATACTTCAGCAATAGAACTGTCAAATCCTCCTGCCTGAATTCCCCCACTGACAATATCTGACATATAATCAGGTAAAGCTAATTCAGTTTGAGTCTGTACAAAGGTCAAGATAATACAAGCTAAGATTCCAATCCAAAAGGGATACATAAACTTTTTTAATTTAATCATTTTCTATCCTCCTTATATTGTTTTTGATTATTTCTGTAATTTCACGATACTGTTGAACCTGTTCCTCACTTATTCCTTGGGATAATTCAATAGATAATTGTTCAAAAATTTCTCGGGATTTATGAAGACTATTATTAGCTTTTTCAGTAAGCATCAATAATTTCTTTCTTGAATCCTCTAAATCATCCACCCTTTGAATCATATCCAATTTCTCTAATCTTTTTAAACGAGTAGACAAGGTAGCTGGTTTGATCTGCATCAATTCAGCAAACTCTACCTGTGAAATTGGTTCATGAAAATGTAAGGTAATAAGCAGTTTAGCTTCAGAAAAGGAAACATCATACTCTCTGAAATAGTTTTCCATTAAAGTGATCAAAGAGCGACTTGTTTCCATGGTTAGAAACATTACATTATTCTCTTTATCCATAATTACTCCTTTCATAAAAAATAGTTAGCATTCAAATCATTTGAACACTAACTATTATAATCTTATATTCTATATTATACAAGCTATTTGATCTTAAATAATTCGTTTTCTTCTTTTTTTTCATCCCTTATTTTTAAATAAAAGGATGCGATGGATAGATGATACTCTGCTAAAAACAGACGAATCTGAATAATAATAGAAATAATCAGATAAATTATATATCCCACTGTTCCTAGATAATACATAGGGATCTGCATAAGTAATAATAATAAATAATAATAAACAAAATTAGGAACAAAGGATAAGATCAAATGAACAAGCTCAGACTGATGTCCCTTGATCAGTTCAATAGATTTAACTAAAGCTTCCAGCCAGCTATAATCGTAATCCTCTACAATATAAGGAACAAATATAAATAAAATATTTAAAAGAATATAGAGTACAATAGAGCCAAACAGAAAAATGAAGCTGATTGGTTTTAAAATAAATAATTGTGAAACTACAAAATTGAAAGTTACTCCTCTTTGTACGATATACTGAACGACCTGACTCATCAGATCATAGGTAGTTATCTTACTGCCAGGAGTAGAAATCAATAAAGCTGGTAATAAACAGGCAAAGGAGCTTAAATAAATCGCCAGCATACGAGTTAAATAGGATGGCAGATACTTAAAAATATCATAGATACCAATCAATATATCTCGAATTCTAAGACTAGTGATCTTTTGATCCTGTATAACCCTTAAAGAAATATAAACATAGCCATGAGGTAAAGTAACAAGCAGGATCTGTGTTAATAATATAAGCCATCCACTATTTAGAATTTGAAAACACATCGTTAAGATCCCTAGAATATAAAATGAATAAATCATAATTTTCCTATTTTTCCTATATAAAGTACGAGCATCTATTCTTATCTGTCTAATATCCATATCCTTCACCTCCTATAACAAATTATTATAATAAAAAATGACTAGAATTACTAGTCATTTAATCATCTTTTGCATTAAGCTAATAATTTCATCGATCTTATCATCTGCTTCCCCATTCTCTATTGCATTTTTTACACAATTCTTCATATGAGCAGTTAAGATCTCTTCATTAGCCTTTTTGATCAATGATTGAATTGCCAACAGTTGATTTGATACATCTACACAATAGCGATCCTCATCGATCATATTTAATACACCATCCATCTGACCACGAGCAGTTTTTAACAGCTGAATAGCTTTTTTATTATCCTTGACCATTATTCAATTCCAGTTACTTCATAACCAGCATCAACGATTGCTTTAGTGATCACAGCATCATCAATTGCTTCACCTTTAACTAGAGCAGAATTAGTTTCTAATGTTACTACAGCTTCAATTCCATCTAATTTATTTAAAGCATCACTAACATGCTTTACGCAATGTTTACACATCATTCCATTAATATGTACAGTTTTTTCCATTTTTATATCCTCCTTGATACCCTCCCCCTATGGGGGTACATACTTATTATATCGAATTTCTACTAAAAGTCAATAAAGGACAAAAGAATAGGTTCCCCTATTCTTCAAATACTCTAACTCTTAGTTTTACTCCAAGATCATCGCAGATTTTCTGACATTTAGCGATCTTTTCTTCTGGCATAACCTTTTCTACTACTGTCATTACAACATTAGGTACATAATTTTTAGCTAATGAAGCAAATTCAAGCATTTTATCATAGGACTGAATGCCAAATTTTGATCTTGTTAGTTCAAGAAATTCTTTTGCGTCAGGTGCATTTAAACTGATGCTGACAGTATCAAATCTACCTTTAAGCATAGGGGTAATATCCTTATTATAGATCAGATTAGCTAATCCATTCGTATTAACTCTGATTTTTAAATCTGGATACTGTTTTCTTAATTCATCGATCACCTGACAGATATCCTCCAATCTTTCTAAAGGTTCCCCAAAACCACAGAAGGTTAATTCTTTGATCACATTTAAATCATAATGAGAAAACAGCTCTAATACTTCTTCTACTGTTGGTTCTCCTTCTTTGAGCCATAATGTATTAGATTCACTCATCTTTTTTGTCTGTCTTAAACAGAAGGTACATGAACAAGGACATCTATTTGTCATATTTACATAGATTCCTTTTCCTGTTAGATCCCCACTTAAAGAAATATCTGTATAGCCAGCTTTACCTGTGCTTCCTGTTACTGTATATAAAATCATAACTAATCCTCCATTAAATCCTTAAGATATATTTCAAAGCATAATCCCCAGTAATTTGGTACTTTATTTTCTTCACAATATTGAATACATTTTGATGCAAAGGCTGTTGCTTTCTTAACTGCCTCATAAAAGGTATGCCCATTTAAATACATTCCCGCTATAATAGAGGCAATAGCATCCCCTGTCCCACTGCGATCTCCACCGATCTTATCTACCATTACCAGTTGAAAATCCTCATCCTTATTGTAGATAAAATTCAGGATTTGTTTTTTATTAAAAGGAATTCCAGTTACCACGATATGCTTTGGTCCCTGTTTAGATAATTTTTCACACATTTCTTCTAATTCATCTATGCTTACTCTATGATCTGGATAATCCATATCTAATAAAGTACATAGCTCCGTTAAATTAGGAGTCAATAGATCAGCATGTTTAACTAATTCCTTCATTTTCTTACACATCGCAGGAGTATAGGTCTTATATAGCTTTCCATAATCCCCCATTACTGGATCTACTAAAACAAAATTATCTTTTGTTTTAAATCTCTCAATAAAATCAATGACAATATCCACCTGTTCCTCTGATCCTAAAAAGCCTGTAGCAATAGCATCAAAGGTTAAATCAAGATCCTTGTAGGTTTGAATATAATCCCTCATTTTAGGCGTATAATCGTCAAAATAATAAATAGGAAATTGAGTATGGGTAGAAAGAATTGCCGTTGGTACAGGGACTGCCTGTATTTTCATGGCAGAAACAATGGGTGCCATCACAGCAATTGAACATCTTCCAAAACCTGTAATATCATTGATCAAAGCAATCTTCTTTTGTTTCATTTCTCATCCCTCCTCGTCCCCTATTATAACCTTTTTTTTGAAAATGAAAAGTCTATATTTTCATATAGACTTTAACACTTTAGATTTCCAATGTAATGATTGGACGGATCCCAATGTAATTATAAAAGTTATAGGTACCAACACTATAATAATGTCCATTATAGCCCATATAGGCAGCTGTTGTACCCTTCATTCCATGATCTTCCAGCCAGTAGATTGCTCTTCCATGATGAACATCTAAGGCACCATTATGAGCGATCTTAGCATAAGGGGTAACATCAGCCTTAAAAAACTTCTGATCCAGTTCTTCTTTTACTTCTTTGACATTACATAAAGCAACATGATCTATACATCCCTGTCTTTCCATTTCTATTAAAGGATATTGATTTAATTTAGATTGTTCATAGAATTCATGATTCAGCCATGCTCTTAATGAACATTCCTTCCATGTTTCTTTATAACGATCATGAGCATATGGTCCAGAATCCAGAATGTATCTGCTGATTAATTTAGCTTTATGTTCTTTGATTTCAAACACGATCCATTCAATTGGTAAAACTTCTCCATTCTTTCCTGAGGATAAGTTCCTAATTCGATAATATCATTCTTTTTCATTACTGATCACCTCATAATTAGTATATCACTATTTGATCAATCATTTTCTTTTTTGAATAAACTACAATTATTTAGAATAACTTGCTGATAATCCTTTATTTTTAATGGATAGATATATGAAAAGGACTATTGATTTTATTAATGATCAGATCCTTACATTGGTGTAGTATAATAGCTTTGTTGATAAATATCACATAATTCATATAACGCTAAAACATCATATTCACTGATATCCACATCTCCAAAATATAAATCATCTTCAATGATCAGAGAATCACCTAATACATAGGATGAACTGTAATTACCATCATAATCATAATAATCACAGATAAATTTAATTTCATCTCCTTCATTTAATTCATCAAAGGATTTTCCTACAGGTAATGTCTCATCCTCCTCTAAGGTGATATTCAACATAGTAAATCCTTCATCATCGATCTTAATTAACATCTTAGCTTTATTCCCGTTATAAAGAATAGGAATATAGCCTGTAGCTATCACTTCATCTTCCTGCTGAACACTGTACAAGTAATAATAAGGAACTACCTGATAATTTTCTCCATCATTTGAAATAGCGATCCAAGTCAGATCATCTTCTATTAAAAGATTACCATCATCATCGATATCAAAAACATTATCCTTACCTAAATCGATATATCCTTCTCCATCATCTACAAAGACATTTAATTTAATAGATGAAATTAATTTCCATTGATCTTCAGCTATAAAGATCTTACCCTCCTCCCATTCAAGAGGAGTATTAAAGTGGTTATCCACAATATAATCTAAGATCTTCTTAGTTTCATCATTTAAGCTTTTACCAAATAGACTTCCATAGCCATAGTTAGCATAATAACTATATCCTGAATTTGTAGAATTAGATGTAGATGAACTGTAATTTCCACTTAGAAAATAATCAAACAGATCGTATAAGCTAGAACTTGTATCCTGTGAAGAATAAGTGCTGCTATCATATGAGCTAAATGAATTATAAGCACTATGACTTCCTCCTGAAGAAACTGTACCAGCAGATTTATATTGAGCAAAGCTCTTTACACATTCACTATATTCTTCGTTCATATCAATATCCTCATAAACACTTAATACAGTATTGACATAAGAATTAGAACGATATGGGAAATAGATCGATAACCCATAGGAATTGACCATATCACTAGAAACATTATTATATTTGATACAGCTTAATAATCCTGAAATCAAAGCATCCGAATGATCATTATCAATATTGTTGGCAAAATCCACTAAATCAACAAGATCTACATAACAGTCTGCTGCTAATTCCTTAGTATTCGCTCTATTTTTAGAGACAGTAGAATAATCTGAACTGATTGATTCTGATAAATCGGATGAAAAATCAGTCAATAAATCAGGAATCAAGGAATGTACTTCGGCTAAATCAATTACAGATAAGGTTGCTGATTGTCCTGATGCACTCTTCTTACATGTACTTACAAAGCTGTCACAGATCGTTTTACCTAATTCTAGGGTTGAAATAGATGTATTATTTGATAATGTAGTCAGCCAGTCAGTATAATACCAGCCAATACCTGGTTCTGACTCTTCTGATGCAATCAGATAATCTGCATGTTCACTTAACATAATTGCAGTTTCAGTATTGGCCATTAAACAGGCATCAAAACCAATAAAGTCGAAATTAACCCCAGCATCTTCTAAAGCTTCATCAATACCTGCCAGGGACATTGAACCCTTATTTGAATAGTTTTCATCACTGCCAAAGCCACTGACTGATCCTCCTCCATGATCCCATAGGATCAGTTCATAACGGTTAGCCTTATAGTTCTTTACCCCATATTCAATAAAGCTTGTTAGTGTTGCAGGATCAACCATTGCTCCACTGCCAGCATTATCATCTAAGCAGGTAATTCCCCCATTTTCAACCTTATAGATCTGATTATATTTCGAAGAGATCCCATTAATATACCATTTAGTAGAACCACCGGTAAAGACGATCAGATTGACATTTGAACCAATCGTAGCCTTAGCCATTTCCTTTAAATCTGAAGATGCCATTCCACTTTCAGATTCAAGATTGCTTCCACACATATAAACCATAATGGTTACTACATCTTTATTATTTCCTTTGATCTTTGTTTTTTTCTTTCTTGCTCCACTTGCTACACTTTCATTTAAGACTCCTACATTGGAATCTAATGACCATGAGCTAGAATAGGTTGTGGAATAGTTAGTATAACTTCCAAATGGTCTGCTTGGATCATTATTTGTAGTGACTGTACATCCACTAAGCAACATGATTCCACTTAAAAATAAGCATATTAGTTTTTTAAACTTCATACTATTCACCATCTTTTTTATGTACTTTAGTCATTTTTTTAATAGGTGCAACCTTTACATCCTTTGTTTTCTTTTCTACCTTTTCTTTTTTTTCAATTTTAGCTACATTTCCATTGACTACATGTTTTTTTCTACCTTTTAAGTCTGTCATTTTCTTTTCCTCCTGATTAAAAACTTAATATTCATACTTTAATAGCAGCGATAAATAGAATCAATGGGATCATGATTATTTAAATCTAAGCATCCCTATTACCACCTAAAATAATTGCATAGTTTCTGATTGTTTCTATACATTTCTGATAATCATCTGTATCCTTTTCAATACCTGGAAATTCATTTACCCTAAATACAATAGAATCAATTTCTTTATGATTTAAAGTAATAACCATATATAGATCAATCGTATTTTCGCTATATGGAACCTCTTTTACCTTCATTGATTGAATCTGATTTAATTCAAATAAATCAGCATTTTCTTCTATCAGATCCTCTCTTTTAGAAAAAACAAAATACTGATTGTATTCATCCATGTAAAGATTGTATCTGCCTTCTACCTTTAAAGATAAATCACAATTTTCTAGTCTGATTAGATTATCCTTACGATAAGATAAATGTCTTTCAATGTCACCTAAAGTCCTGTTTTTAAGTTTGGGATTCAAGATCCATGGCGATAATGATCTTCCACATTTTTTACAGATGACTCCATCCTTTAATTCATGATTTCCAAACATGGATAAAGGATGATGACATAATGAACAGCTGATCTTTTGATCCATTTCTATTACACCTCGCTTTTATCTATTGTATCACAGAACAAACAAAAAAGGCCATACAAATGTACGACCTTAATCAATTAATTTAATTCTGTTTGAGCAAGCTTATTAGCTAAACCAATATAAGAAGCAGGTGTCATATCTAATAAAGTCTGACGATCTTCATCTGATAAGATCGATAATCCCTTAGCAAATTCCTGAATAGCTTCTTTAGAGATATTTTTACCTCTTGTTAGAGCCTTTAATTGATCATATGCATCAGGAACACCATATTTTCTAAGCATTGTCTGAATTGGTTCTGCTAATACTTCCCATTTTTCATTTAAATCAGAAGCTAGCTTTTCTTTATTAACAACACATTTAGCTAAACCACCTAATGTTTCATTCATTGCCTGTAAAGAATATCCGAATGCTAAACCTAAGTTTCTCTGACTTGATGAATCAGATAGATCTCTTTGCATACGTGATTTAGGTAACTTATTAGATAAAGCAACACAGATATTATTAGACATATCAACATTAGCTTCAGAGTTTTCAAAACGAATTGGATTTACCTTATGAGGCATAGTAGATGAACCTACTTCACCTGCTACAGTGATCTGTTTGAAGTATTCCATAGAAATATATAACCACATATCAACATCCAGGTCTACTAATACATTATTGAAATGACGAATACCATCTAAAATATGACAAGTATAGTCATGAGATTCAATCTGAGTAGTTAATGGATTATAAGCTAATCCTAAGTATTCTTCTACAAATTTCTTATTTAATACAGGCCAGTCTTCATTAGGGAAGGCTGTTAAAATAGCTGAATAGTTACCAGTTGCTCCATTGAATTTAGCTTTGATCTTAATGCTTTCGATATTTTCAATACTTGAATAGAAACGATAAGCATAAACTTCAAATTCTTTACCAATTGTAGTTGGAGTAGCAGGCTGACCATGTGTATGAGCAAGCATTGCATCATCAGCATGCTGCTTAGCCCATTGATCAATAGTTGCAGCTACTTCTTTAGCTTTTGCTAACCATACATTTTTTAAACCATCTCTGATCATGCAGGCATATGAAGTATTATTAATATCTTCAGATGTACATCCCATATGAACAAAGGAAATTAAATTATTCATTCCTAAAGCTTCTAACTGATGATCGATAAAGTATTCAACAGCTTTAACATCATGTCTTGTAGTAGCTTCAATATCCTTAATAGCTTTAAAAGAATCAATATTAAAGTTTGCAGAGATATCAGTGATAGGAGTTAGATCAGTACCTTTGTACTGATCTAAGATTTCACAGCTGATATTTTCAATTTGGAACTTTAACCATTGAATTTCAACGAATACTCTATATTTAACTAATGCATATTCTGAAAAATAATCTCCTAAAGCATCCTTAATTGCACCATAACGTCCATCTAATGGGCTTAATGTTTTACATTCAAATTCAATTTTATCCATTGTTTTCTCCCCTATTTTTGTCTAAAGTAATTTACTCCAGCTTCAAAAAGCTTCTGATCCATTTCTCCATAAATGTTCTTAAATCTGTTTTCACCCTGACGTTCACTATGTCCCATCTTTCCTAAAACACGACCATTTTTAGAGATAATACCTTCAATTGCCATCATAGAACCATTAGGGTTATATGGAGAAACCATTGTAGGCTGACCCTGAGGATCTACATATTGAGTAACAACCTGACCATTTGCAAATAATTCATCTAATACATGCTTTGGAGCGATAAATCTACCTTCACCATGAGAGATTGGAATTGTATGAATATCTCCTACATTTACATTTGCTAACCAAGGAGATTTAACTGTAGCAATTCTTGTTTCTACCATCTGAGATAAGTGACGTCCAATGGTATTAAATGTTAAGGTTGCATCTTCATTAGTTAAGTCTCTGATTTCACCATAAGGTAATAAACCTAACTTGATCAATGCCTGGAATCCATTACAGATTCCGATCATTAAACCATCACGATGATCTAATAAATCAGTGATTGCATCCTTTAATTTAGGATTACGTAAAACAGTTGCGATAAATTTACCAGAACCTTCTGGTTCATCACCAGCAGAGAATCCACCAGGGATCATTACGATATTTGCTTTCTTGATTGCTTTTTCTAAGTCATCAATTGAGTTCTTGATATCTTCCTGAGTCTTATTTCTGATTAGTACTAATTCAACAGAAGCTCCAGCTTTTTCAAAAGCACGTTTAGAATCATATTCACAGTTAGTTCCAGGGAATACAGGAATTACAACATGTGGAACTTCTACATATACTTTATTCTTTAATGGACTTCTTTCTAAACAATCCTGTACCTTAACTTCCTTTGTAGGAGCTTTTGCAGTAGTTGGATATACTTTATCTAATACCTTGATATGAGCTTTATATAAAGTATCAAGATCGATTGCTTCACCCTTATAGGCTAAAGCATTAGAATCTACTGTAGTACCTACTACCTTAAAGTTTTCTAATCCATCAATAACTGAAGCATCTTCAACTTCAAGAATAATATTACCATAATCCTTAGCAAGTAATTCCTTCATGGATAATTCATCATTGAAGTTTACCCCAATGGCATTACCAAAGGCCATCTTAGCAACGGCTTCGATTACCCCACCAGCTTTAACTGTATAGGCACTTAATACTTTCTTTTCATCAATTAATTTTGAAACATCATCATATAATTTCTGTAACTGTGTATAATCAGGTAAATGATACTGATCTTTAGTTAAGCAGGCTTCTACTAAAGTATGTCCACAACCCTTTAATTCAGGTGTCATAATATGATCAACTTCCTGAGCAACAATTGCAAAGGATACAAGAGTTGGAGGGACATGAATATCTTCAAAGCTTCCTGACATACTATCCTTACCACCAATTGATGGTAACTTTAATTCCTTCTGAGCTTTAAATGCACCAAGTAAAGCAGCCATTGGTTTACCCCATCTAGCAGGTTCATTTAATAGCTTTTCAAAGAATTCCTGGAATGTAAATCTGATCTTATGATAATCTCCACCCATTGCTACGATCTTAGCAACAGATTCAATTACAGCATAAGTAGATCCATGGAATGGTGACCATGTAGAGATCTTTGGATCATAACCATGAGCAAAGATAGAAGCTGTAGTTGTTTCTTTTCCAAGGACTGGAATTAAAGCAGCCATACCTTCAGTTTCAGTTCTTAATGTTTTACCACCATAAGGAGATAAAACTGTACCATTACCAATTGAAGAGTCAAATCTTTCAACTAAACCTTTTTGTGAGCATGTAGCTAAATTAGCTAAATCAGCCTTAACTGTTTCAGCAAAGTTTTCCTTTTCTTCTCCATCAAAAGGCATAGCAGTGAAATCAGGTAATTTGATTTCTACATTCTGATATCTTGATGCCCCATTCTTATCTAAGAATGAACGTTCAATATCAACAACAGTCTGTCCTAAATAATGCATTACTAGGTTTTCTTTTTCAGTTACAGTAGCAACCTGTACAACTTCAAGGTTTTCTAATGTACACTGTTCCTTGATAAAATCAAAATCATCAGGTTCAACAACAATAGCCATACGTTCCTGAGATTCAGAAATAGCTAATTCTGTACCATTTAAACCTTCGTATTTCTTTAATACATTATCTAATTGAATATCTAAACCTGGAGCTAATTCACCAACTGCAACGGATACCCCACCAGCACCGAAGTCATTACATCTTACGATCTTTTTAGCTACTTCAGGATTTCTGAATAATCTTTGAATCTTTCTTTCTTCTACTGGATTACCCTTCTGTACTTCAGCTCCAGCAGTAGTAATAGATTTAACGTTATGTGATTTAGATGAACCAGTTGCTCCACCGATACCATCTCTACCAGTTCTACCACCGATCAATAAAACGATCTGTCCAGGAACTGGAACGTTACGTAATACCTGTTCCTTAGGTGCAGCAGCAACTACAGCCCCAAGTTCCATACGTTTAGCTAAATAACCATCATCATAAACTTCATGAACATAACCAGTAGTTAAACCAATCTGGTTTCCGTAAGATGAGAAACCATGTGCAGCTTCTCTACAGATCTTAGATTGTGGTAATTTACCTTCCATTGTTTCAGCAATTGTCTTTCTAGGATCTCCTGCCCCAGTAATACGCATTGACTGATATACATAGGCTCTACCTGATAGTGGGTCACGGATACAACCACCTAAACATGTAGCAGCTCCCCCAAATGGTTCAATTTCAGTAGGATGGTTATGAGTTTCATTCTTGAACATTAATAACCAGTCTTCATCTCCAGTTGTGGTATGAACCTTGATTTCAATTGAGCAGGCATTAATTTCTTCTGATACTTCCATATCATCTAAATATCCAGCTTTTCTTAATTCCTTAGCCCCGATGGTTCCTAAGTCCATTAAAGTCATAGGTCTAGTTGTATTTAATCCATAAACCATATGTCTGCTTGCTTTATATGAATCGATTTCTGATTCTAAAATTTCTTTGAAGCTTCCTTCTTCTACTTCTACTCCAGTAATAACTGTACCAAAAGTAGTATGACGACAGTGATCTGACCAATAAGTATCTAATACTCTAATTTCAGTTTCAGTAGGATCACGATCTAAAGATAAGAAATAATCCTGTGTTACCTTTAAATCATCATAGTTCATTGCCAGTCCCATTGTATCTACTAAGCTAGCTAATGCATCATGGTCTAAATGAATAAATCCTTCTAATACTGGAACAGGATTGATCACTGGTGCTTCTTCAGATAGATCTTCATATTTATCTAAAGTAGCTACTCTTGAATCAACTGGGTTGATTAAATATTTTTCGATGGCAGGAACATCTTCCTTATCAATTCCCTTCATCAATATTACTCTTGCACATTTAACCTTAACAGAAGTTTCTCCAGTTAAGATTCCAAAGCACTGTTCAGTTGAATCAGCTCTCTGGTCATATTGTCCTGGTAAAAATTCAATAGCAGTAACTTCATAACCTTCAGTATCTAGATCTTCTAAATAAACATCATCGACCATTGGTTCAGAAAGAATAGTAGGAATAGCCTGTTTTAAAACATCTTCACTGACTCCCTGAACATCATAACGATGAACGATTCTGAAGTCTTCTAATGAAGTTAATCCTAATTCTTCAATAATTCTTTCTTTAGTTTCTAATGCTTCTACTGCATTTGCAGGTCTTTTTTCAACATATACACGAAAAACTTTACTCATAATAAACTCCCTATTCTAAACCAATGTTTTGACGATAGTACATACCATCAAAATGGATCAGCTTAGCAGCTTCATATACCTTTGCTCTAGCTTCTGCTAAATCTTTACCATAGGCACATACATTTAATACACGTCCACCATTTGTTACGATCTTACCATCTTTTAAAGCTGTACCAGCATGGAAAATAACGATATCTTCTGGAACAGAATCTAAACCAGTGATTTCTAATCCCTTTGGATAGCTTCCTGGATAACCACCACTAGCTAATACTAAGGTACAAACCTGTTCATCCTTCCATTTAACATCAACCTTATTTAATTCCTTTTTAGCGCATGCTTCAAAGATATCATATAGATCAGTATCTAATCTAAGTAAGATAGATTGAGTTTCTGGATCACCAAAACGTACATTGAATTCAAGTACCTTTGCTTTTCCATTTTCAATCATTAAACCAATAAAGATAACTCCTCTAAAGTCCATATCATCAGCTTTTAAACCTGCCATAAATGGTTCAAGGATATCCTTTTTAAATACTTCATCCATTCCTTCAGGTAAGAATGGATTTGGAGATACAGTACCCATACCACCTGTATTAGGACCTTTATTTCCATCATAGATCTGTTTATGATCCTTTGCACTTACCATAGGTACAATAGTTTGACCATCAGTAAAGCATAATAATGAACATTCAAAACCAGTTAAGAATTCTTCTAAGACAACCTTATTTCCAGCTGATCCCATCTTCTGATCAACCATTAATAATTTTAAAGCATCGATTGCTTCATCCTTATTTTCAGCAATAATAACACCCTTACCAGCAGCTAAACCATCAGCTTTAACTACAACAGGATAATTAAAATCTGCTAAAGCTTCAACAGCTTCATCATAGCTGTTCACTTCCTTATAGGCAGCTGTAGGAATACCATGTCTTACCATGAAATCCTTAGAGAAGGATTTAGAACCTTCTAAGGTTGCAGCCTTTTTCTTAGGTCCAAATACTAAACAGTATTCTGATAAACGATCAGCTAATCCCATGCATAGAGGATCTTCAGGACCAATTACAGTTAAATCGATCTGATGTTCCTGTACAAATTTAGTGATTCCATCTAAATCAGTTACAGAACCAGGAACATTAGTCGCAATAGCAGCAGTACCAGGATTACCTGGCATTACATATAAATCAGTTACTTTATTACTTTTTGATAAGGCGTAGGTGATCGCATGTTCGCGACCCCCACTCCCAATTACTAATACCTTCATGATTAAAGCCTCCAAGGATTAATGTCTGAAATGTCTTAATCCAGTGAATACCATTGGAATTCCTTTTTCATTACATAAATCAATAGAATCCTGATCTCTTACAGATCCACCTGGTTGAACGATAGCAGAAATACCAGCATCAGCAGCAACCTGTACACAGTCATTGAATGGGAAGAATGCATCTGAAGCTAATACAGCACCATTAAAGTCTTTATCAGGGTTATTATGAATAGCATTTTCTAATGCCCAAACTCTTGAAGTTTGTCCACCACCGATAGCTAATGTAACACCGTTCTTAACGATACAGATAGCATTAGATTTAACATACTTAACAACCTTCATACCAAATTCCATATCTGATAATTGTTGTTGAGTTGGCTGAGCAGTAGTAACAGTTTTCATTTCATCGATCATCTTTGTATTTAAGTCTTGAACTAATACTTTACCTTCA
>R17__coassemble_136_pt1 | contig 66604 bp, 71 predicted proteins | sample R17__metabat2_high_PE_012 | metagenome-assembled genome bin R17 | reverse complement strand
CGCTGCTTCAAATAGAATAGCAGGAGATAAATTATTTTTCTCAGCGAATTGATTAGGAGATGATAATTATGAAATTATTAAAAAAATATATAATAATAACAGTATCTTTGATGCTTATACTAATAGGTATTTTCAACATTCCACATGTTTTAGCTAGTGGATCATTATTGAGTAATGATGATACTCAGGAAACCTCATATCCTATAGATGCTCAAAAGACTGTAATTGATTATCCACCAGAAAATGCATTATATTCATTAACCTTTTATTCAAAAGTTACTTTAACAAGTCCAACAACATTAACACACAGATCTAGCAGCTATTACACTACACAAATAGTAGTTTCTAGAGCTGTATATTCTGTAACTAGTGGTGCAAATAATAGAAATCATATTTTAACTTATACAGGCTTTGTTCCTGACTGGACTGAAATCACAAATAGAAGCATAACTGCTAAATATTAATTATGTAGGTGAGGTTTTAATTATGAAAAAAATAATAATAATTCTAATGACTTTACTGTTCATTACTGGATGCTCGTCAAAAAATAAGACAAAATATTATGAATTCTATTATAGTGCAGGGTCAGAAGTACCTCATTATCAAGAAAATATTGACGAGGTTTTAAATACATTAGAAGATGTAGAATCAGTCAGAACTTTTCCAATCGTTGCTACATTGGGGCAAAATTTAAAAAATGCAGTTAATGTAATTTATAGCTGTTATATAGATGTAACAGCTGATGGTGAAAATCTATATCATAATGATTTTTGTTCTACTTTGATTACTGAAGAAGATACAGAAAGTTTTGTACAACCACCTAATATTTTTCCAATTATGGATTACAGCCAGGTTACTAAGGGCATATATATCCAATGTAAAGAAACTGATCAAGGGCTAATCAAAGCATATCTAGGTATAGATACATTAAGATGGTTAGGAATCGTTCCTGAATCAGTAAAGAATAAACATGTTATTATGGAATTAGATGTATATGTACCTGTATTAAATAATTTAAATTCAGATGGATATAAGGAAATGGAGAATGCATATCGTGTATATCCATATGATTATATCTTTATGCCAGTACGTGTTCAATTTGAAATAGCTGGGATACTTGAAAATGTTAATCAATATATGGGCGGACCATCGATATATTTTTTAATAGATGATATGGATGATCTAATCAAAGAAAATGAATATGAGGAAATAATTCCTTATGCCTATATCGTAGAATCAACAAAACAATATCAAGATATTCCAAAAAATTACCATTACGATCAAATGCACTTTCCAAGTGAAACAACAATTTATGGATGGTGATAAAATATGATCAGAATTAATCATTTAAATTTTCAATACAATTCAAACAAAATAATATTTCAAAATGCTAATGTAAATTTCAATTCTGGTGTATTGAATGGAATCCAAGGTAAAAGTGGTTCTGGGAAAAGTACTTTATTAAAAATATTAAATGGTGAATTACAAGCATCAATGCTTTATACCTATAATGATCAACCTGTAAATGAGATTAAGGATTATTACAAGCACTATATTACTTATATTTCAAATGATTCAATATTATTTGATTATATGACCTGTTATGCTAATTTATCCTTCTACTTAACATTAACTAACAGTAAGCTAAAGGAAGAAGAAATATTAGAATATATTGATCTTCCTATCTCTAAAAAAATTTATCCAAATCAACTATCTCAAGGAGAAAGACAGAGATTGATCCTTGGCTGTGTACTAGCTTTAAATACACCAGTTTTATTAGTAGATGAAATGACGAGTTCATTAGATTATGATCATATGATCACTATTCTAGAATTAATGAAAAAGCTGGCTAAAGATTTTCATAAGTGTATTATTATTGTTAGTCATGATGAAAGAGTAATGGAGCATTGTGATAATACTTACCTTATTGATGAACATAAGATTACTGAACAAAGATATTCAAAGGAGGAAGAATGTCAAACAGAAATTCATCCATTCTTTGAAAATAAAATCATCGAAATAAGTGTAAAGGAAAAGCTTAAAAAGAATAAGTGGATCCTTGGTTTTAATGTATTACTATTCAGTCTATTTTCTTCAGTTTCAATATTAGGGTTACAGATTGGAGATCAATATACACATATTGCAGATTATATTCTGAAAAGATCTGATTCTAATATTATGTATATGACAAATCTTGGCTTTGAAACAATAGAAAATGCAGAGATCTTTTATGCTCCTGATTATCTTCCGATTGAAATAGATCAGAATGAAATCCTTGCTTTGGATTCTTCCATTCAATCTGTTCAATCATTATATTATCTTACCTTTGAAACAAAGGATGAATCATATGATGATATAACTTTTCAGGTAGAAAATGAAAATACATCTTATGATGTAAATATCCCATGGAATAGAGTCGAAACGTATATCTGGAGTTCAGATCTCAATGATCTACAAAAATATGCTATAGAATATGTTGAAGGAGAAGAGGGAATCTATTTAACTTATTACCAGCTTAGTTTGCTGAATATAGATCATATAGATGATCAAACCTACATTACCTTTTCAGTTCAGGTTCCTGTAAAATATACAATTGGTGGTGGTGCTACCTATACAAGTAATTATTACTATAATTATGATACGCAGAATCTTCAATATGAAACAGTTGATGTAAGAGTAAAGGTTCTTGGTGTTTTGAATAAGTCCTATACTAATCTTACAGCTACATTTGGATATATGGACTATGATTCAATTAAGGATATTGTAGAGGAACAATTATCAAATACGGTCTTAAAAGAAGATGAGTATTTATGGAAAACAAATACATATGTTATTCAAACAAATTCCAAAGACCCTGGAATTATTTATGACAAAATTATTGAAACCTATCGAAACTGTACAGTCTATAATGCATCAATTCATTTAAATCAGGCTATATCAATCTTTAGTGATAGTGTAGTGATTGTTAAGAAGATATCCTATATAGCTCTAATTTTCTCTGCTGTATTAGCTCTTATAATTGGTTTTGTTAGGAAAATGAGAGAAAATAAAACTCTTAGCAGAATGAATGAGTTAAATCTGCATCGTATTACAATTACTAAAATCTATTTTATTGAAGGATTATGTCTATCCCTATGTTCAATACCTGTAACCTATATTATATTCAAACTAGCTCAGCTCTATGGGGAGAATAAAAACATTATTGCTGTAGGACCAGAATATAGTAAGTATTCCACTCAAAGTATCTGTTATGCTATTATACTTTCCATTGCATTATTATTTGTAAGTTATCTATTTACATTACTTTATAGAAAGAAAAAGTATTTAAAATGATTAAAATCAGTAATATTAATATCTCTTTTGATAGACCTCTGTTTAAAGAGAGTGAAATAGAAATTTATAATGGTAGACTAACAGGACTGGTAAGTCCAAGTGGAAATGGAAAAACAACTCTTATGTATCTGATTGGGTTATTAAGTGATCATGCTTGTCATTATGAATACGAAAATCATCTTATCCAATCAAATGAAATAGAACAATATAGATTAAAATATATCAGCTTTGTATTTCAAGATTATATATTATTAGATGGTTTAAATATAGAAGATCATTTTAAGCTATATGCATCCTTAGCACATAAAGAGATAAATTCAAAACAAATTAGAGAAAGACTGGATTCCTTTCAGCTCTATACGATTCCATTCGATCAAAAGGTAGAAGAATTATCGAATGGAGAGAAGCAAAGATTATCAATATTATTAGCTTTGATCAAGGAACCTGATCTATTGATCCTAGATGAACCTACCTCTGCTATTGATCTTACAACTTCAAAAATGATATTAGAATATTTAAAGGAATATATCGTAAATCACCATATGAAGGCAATTATTGCTTACCACGATCCAATCTGTGAAGACTATATTGATGATTTATATGAAATAAAAGATTGTAGAATTGAAAAAATAAAGGGATCACATTTAGATGAAGATAGTTATTTAAAAGAGATCCCAACTAAAATAGATCCATCTTTCTATACAAACTACATTAGAAAAGTCTTTTCTAGCTTTAAAGGAAGGATCTTTGCAGTTATTCTATCCCTTGTAATTGGAATTGGTGGGGCTAATAGTTTATCATTATGGATTCAACAGTATAAAGCAACACAGCTTTTAAAAATATCAGATACCTTTACAAAAGAATTATATTTTTGTAAGAATCCATATAACGATTATGTCTATAATAATCCTTTCCTGGAAGCTGTTGATCAATCGGTTCTAGAAAAAATAGAAAGGATCGATGGAGTAGAAGAAATATATCAATATTATGAAGTAAAAGTCAAGGATGCTTCAAATTATGAAATTATTCTTCTTCCAAATTATCAGGATGAATGTATAAAAATTGATTATCGTTTAAAGGATCTAACTTCCTTATCCTTTAATATAGATGCAAAAGAATATCAATTAGAAATAGATTCTATTATGGAATACGGCTATACCAATCCATATAGTTCTTCTATAGGCTATTATTGTATGGTTCCATATGAAATAATCAGTCTTATGACTACAGAAAGTAATTTCTATGTTGTGAAGGCCAAGGATATTCAAAGCCTGGAAAGTATCACTGAAGCGATTCGTGAAATGGGGTTAAAATCAAAATATAATCAGGAAGTGGAAATAAAAGAAGCACTAGAATCTATAAAAACGATCAATACAACGCTTCAAAGCTTTAGAGGTATTATCTGGATCTTAGGAATTTTGGGAAGTATCTATTTTTATAAAAAGATTCTATCCTTAAGAAAAAAGGAAATAATTGTTTTATGTACAAATGGATTATCAAAAATCAATCTATTAAAGCTGATGATAATGGAGATCCTTGTATATTCTTTATTGAGTACAGTTTTATCCTTAAGCTGTTTAGGAATCTCTCTAATTATCAGTCAAATGATAGAATTTAATTTAAACATAAATCTAATTGAGTTTCTTCTACAGACTGAATTAGTTAATATAGTAGTTTTAGGAATCAGTATGCTGATCTCCTATTTCCAATATATCAGCTGTTCAATTGCCAATCTGATTCGACAAAATATTATTTTATAATAAATAAAAGATACATTGACAGAAGTCATGTATCTTTTTAACTCTTTAAAGTAACTGTGATAATATCTGGTGAACAGAATAATCTCAGTCTGACATCAGGTTCTTTATTTGCTCCATTTGAAACGATAATGGAAGATAAATTAACATCATATTTGCCATGAACATAAGTCTTGGCTCCTACACGTTTATCTGCAATATCTACAAATGGAAGATAGACATATCCACCATGGGAATGACCCGATAATTGTAAATCAATACTGTTAGTTGAATCTTCATTATTTGAAGCAAGATAAGTATCAGGTGTATGTACTAAAACAAGCTTATAGCTGCTATAATAGGCTTCTGGTACGATCGTGTCAATATTGATCTCTGATTCTAATCCTACTAAAGCAATTGAAGCATCATTATAGTAGATTGGAATAACCTGATCCTTTAATACTTCAAATTCTCCTAATGTAAGAATCATTGTTGTATCTGTATTTGTAACTAAATCCTTTTCCCCTAAAACTGCAAATTTACCATAATTGGCATGAATTGAAGCTAACAATTCTTCAACTCTTTCCTGCGCAAAGATATCATCATAATAAAGATCTCCACCAAATAGAACGATATCATAATTTTGTTGATTTAATTTATCGACTGTTTTCTCTAAAATTTCAAGATCATCTTCATCATCTAGACATAAATCAGAGAAAAAACCAATTTTAAAGCCATTAAAATCAGCAGGAATTTTTGAATTAGTGATCTCATAGCTGTCATTAACTAATGTATCTGGAGCCTTGATCAATACAATATAGCTCCCAAGAATAAGTAGAATAGCAAGTAAAACAACAGCTATAATCTCAAGCTTAACCGACTTTTTCATTACTTTTTATTCATAATTACAGGAATGATCATTGGATTACGTTTTGTCTTATCATAGAAATAAGGAGATAACGTATCACGAATGGTATTCTTGATTTCTCCAAAGGTAGTTTTAGTTTTAAGTAATTCAGTTAATGCATTTTCCACAAGCTTTTCAGCCTCTTTGATCATTTCATAGCTATCCTTCATATAAACAAATCCACGAGAAACAATAACTGGTTTATTTAAAAGTACCCCCGCTCTTGAATCCATTGAAATCAGGATTGAAACCATACCATCTTCAGTTAAAATATTACGGTCTCTTAAAACAGCAGTAGATAAACCACTAATATCATTTCCATCTACATAAATATCATCAGCGTGAATTCTAGGGCCTAATCTAGCCTCTCCATCCTTTAAAATAATAGTATCACCATTAGATAATACAAACGTATTTTCCTTAGGAATACCAATATCCTGTGCTAATTCACTATGAATCTTTAACATTCTATATTCCCCATGTACTGGGAAGAAATATTTTGGTTTCGTTAAAAGGATCATCAGTTTCATTTCATCCTGAGAAGCATGCCCGGAAGTATGTAAAGAGTTTAAAGCAGAATGAGTTAAAACTCGAGCTCCCAGTCTAAATAGCTTATTAACTACACGATTAATACTTGTAGCATTTCCTGGAATAGGACTTGATGAGAAGATAACTGTATCAGTAGATTTAATACGAATATTTCGATGTGTACCAGCAGCTATACGAGATAAAGCAGCTAATGGTTCACCTTGAGAACCAGTACATAGAATTAAAAGCTCTTCATCAGGATAGTTTCTAGCTTCCTCTGGTCGAATAAAGAATCGATCAGGAGCTTTAATATAGCCAAGATTACGAGAAGTAGAAACAACATTTTCCATTGATCTACCAAAAACAAGAATCTTACGATTAAACTTTACAGCAGCCTGAACGATCTGGCTGACACGGTCGATATTTGATGCAAAGGTTGCAACGATAATACGTCCTTCTGATTTTCTAAATTCATTCTGAATCGATTCAGCAATCGCTTTTTCACTTAAAGAGAAAGTAGGAATTTCAGCATTTGTTGAATCACTCATTAATAAAGTAACTCCAGTATATCCTATAAAGGACATCTTCTGAAAGTCTGCAGCTTCTCTGACTGGGGTTAAGTCAAACTTGAAATCTCCTGTTTCTACTACACATCCATTAGGTGTATTGATGATCATTCCTAATGATTCAGGAATAGAGTGATTTGTTTTGAAAAAGCCAATATTGAAATATTTAGTACGTACTCTAGATTCATCATCAATATGTACAATATTTACATTTGTCATTCTTTTTTCTTCTAGCTTTTTATTGATCAAGGCACTTGCAAGTGGAGAAGCATAGATCACAGGAATATTGACCTTTTGAAGTAAGAAAGGAATTCCTCCGATATGATCTTCATGTCCATGGGTGATCAGTAAAGCTTTGATCTTACGCTGATTTCTTTCAAGATAAGTATAGTCAGGAATTACATAGTCGATTCCAGGCATTCCTTCTTCAGCAAATTTAACTCCAGCGTCTATTATTATGATTTCTTCATTATGTTCGATACAATAAGTATTTTTTCCAATTTCTCCTAGTCCACCCAGGGCAAAAACTAGGGTTTCATCCTGATGAGTGTTCCTGTTGTAATTGTTTGGCCTTCTATTAGGTCTATTATAATTGTTTTGATAAGGCATTTCGATCCTCCTTCCATAAAAATCCTACGATAATTATAACATAAATCAATTACAAAAAAAACATTATTGCTTAAAAACACAAACAAACTATTTGAAGCTATAAATTTACCATGTATTTTGCTAGTAATTCAAAATTTGTTATGTTAAAATAGAAAAAGTAAAATAGGGAGGTATTTATATGGATACAAAGGAAATTAAACAACAGGCAAATTTCTTATATTCAAAGAGTGGACAATATATTGTTAGTTTATTCATTATTACTCAAACAATTACATCATTTGTTGCTTTATATGTAGGCTATTGGATTGGATTAATTATTAGCTTATTATTAACTCCAATTGAATTAGGAATGTATCGCGCATTATTAAAATCATATGATCGTAAGGCTAGAGAAGTAAATACAAAAGAATATTTATTATCAGGATTCAAGGATATTAAAAAATGGGGACCAATCTTTATTGGAAAAACATTATATATCTGGGCAATCAAAGCTGTAGTACTTGTATTAGGAATGCTTTTATTAGATCGTAGTGGGTTCTCTTCTATTGGTGTTGCTTTAAAATCAGTATGGACAGGGGATACATCATTATTATTAGGAAACCTAGATATTACATCTGCTATGGCTGCTTTAGCTGATGGTACTTTAGAAACTGGTATTTCACTAGGAATCTATATTTCTGCTCTATTAGCTGAAATTGTTGGCTTTATTGTAGGTATTTATTATACATTAACATATTTCTTTGCAGTTGATCATGAAGAATATGATATTGGTGATTCATTAAGAGCTTCTCGTCAGGCTATGACTGGAAATTTCTTATTCTATATTGGTTTAGCATTAAGATTTGCAATCAGATATATTATTTCTGTGATCTTAGCTGCAATTGTTAATTCATCATTATATTCTTTATATAATATGTTATTAGACTATATTCCATCATTTACTCAATTACCATTAGGTGTTGCCTTCAATTTATTAATGGCTGCTGTTGGAGTAATCATTGCAATTGCTTTATATCAGGTTAAGTGGATGCTTTCATTAACTATTCTTTATAAGGAAACACAGAAATAGTAATTATGGAATCTATCACAAATTATTTATCCAATCAGGGAATCAGTCTTGCTGGTAATGTAGTAGGTGCCATCCTGATCGTTGTAATTGGGTTATATTTATCTAACCTTCTTACAAAGCTATTTGTTAAAGCATTACAGAAAACAGAAGTAGAAGCAACGCTTGTTGGGTTTTTAAAGTCTATTGTTTCTACTGCTTTAAAGTTCTATGTCTTTTTTACAGCTGCTACTAAGCTAGGTTTTTCAACAGGTTCATTAGTAGCTATTATTGGAACAATTGGTGCTGCTTTAGCTTTAGGGTTTAAAGACAGCTTAGGAAGCTTAGTAAGTGGGATCCTGATCTTATTTACAAAACCTTTTCTGGTAGGAGATTATATTGAAGTAGCAGGAATGAGTGGTACAGTTAAATCTATTCAGATGATGACTACTAATCTGATCACTCCAGATTATCGTACTGTAAGTATCCCTAATAATACGATTGCTACAAGTACTGTCATCAATTATTCTAAGTCTAAAACAAGAAGAGTAGACATTAATTTTGAAGTAAGCTATAATACAGATGTGGACTTAGCTAAGAATCTGATCATGAAATGTATTATGAACCATGATCTTGTTCTTAAAAATGAAGAAGCATTTGTAAGAGTTACAGAATATGCAGCCAGCTCCATTGTGATCACAGCTAGAGCATGGGCTAAAAACAGTGATTACTGGACAGTGAAATTTGATTTATTAGAGGCTGTAAAAAAGGAATTTGATGCAAATGGAGTAGAAATTCCATATAATCAAATCGATGTACATATGAAAGGAGAGTAGTTATGGAAATTATTAGTACTGAAAACTATGATGCAACAATCGCTTCTGGATTAGTTGTAGTTGATTTTTTCGCTAACTGGTGTGGACCATGTAGAATGGTAGGTCCTGTACTAGAAAAATTAGCAGGTCAAATGACAGACGTTAAATTTGTTAAGGTTGATGTAGATGCTTCAATGCCTGTAGCAGCAAGATATGGTATTCAATCTATCCCAGCGATCTTAGTATTTAAAGATGGAGAATTAGTAGATAGCCAGGTTGGTTTTACAGGTGAAGGACCAATCAAAGCTATGATTTCAAAACATATGTAAGAAAAACGACCTTACTCTTGAGAGTAAGGCCTTTTTTTAATCTCTTCTACCTGCTTTTGTATATTCTTCAAATTCACTGTAAACTGCATCAGATAGCTTTTTAAATAATGCAGGATCCTTAAATCCAACTTCTTTTCCATCTACTGTTTTTGTTCTTAAGCATAGATTAGTAGAGCTTGAGACAATTACTTCGTCTGCATTCATTAATTCATCCATTGTATAAACAATTTCCTTAACAGGTACGTTTAAACGATGACATGCTTCAATTAAATGTTTTCTGGCAATACCAGGTAAAATATATTCATCTGTAGGAGCAGTAATAAAGCATCCATCCTTTAAAATAGAAATATTACTATGAGCACATTCAGTTACTCTTTCTCCTCTATGTAATACACATTCATCAAATCCTTCTCGATTAGCCTGAGTAGAATATAATACAGCAGGAATCAAATTAATAGTTTTAATGTTGTTGTAGAAGAAACGTTTATCTTCTACAGAAATTAAGTTCATTTCTTTATTTTTATTCTGTACTCCCTTAGGTACCAGCATGATCCAGATATTTCCTGTCATACCTTCTTGATAAACATGGTTACGAATTGCTGTACCACGAGTTACCTGCCAATATACAAACTGATCTGGACTATCTACCTTTTTAACCATTTCACATAAAATATCAGCTAGTTCTTCTTTGGTATGAGGAATATTGATTCCTAATAATTTTGCACTATTAAAGAAACGGTTGATATGATCCTGTAAAGCAAAAATAGTATGATTAGAAGCGTATGAAGCATCATAAACTCCATCTCCAAAATAAGTACCACGATCTAGCATTGGTACCTGCATTTCTTCTAATGGACCAAATTTTCCATTATAATATCCTAAATTTTTCATATTGAATCCCTCCCACATGCCTAGATTATAACATAACTCCTATATAAATTAAATGTATTAAGTTTAAAATTATGGTATACTAGTAAATGAGGTGGAATTATGAAACACAATAAAATAAAATCCATGACCACAGGTGCTATGATTGCAGCAATCTTTGGTGTCTTGTTTTTTTTAGATCTCTATTTTGGTAATTTATTTGGATATTACCTGTATTTTATTCTGGCATCTTTAATGATCTATTATATTTATCATTATTCTATGATGGAAGGAATTATATTAGGGATCGTTATCTTCTTTATTACTCTATTTACCGGCAGTCCAGTTTCTTTATTTTATGCAGTTACAAGTGTAATAGCAGGTTTAGCTGTAGGATATGCACATAAAAGAGGAGTTAAGGATCTTACAATTATCAGTATTGGAGTAGGAATATCGATTATCAATAATATATTATCCTATACTGTTTTATCAAAACTATTAGATATGGATCTGATCGATGAATTAACAGAAGCCTATGAGTTCGCTTCCCAGTATTTCACTTTATCTAGTACTCTACAGCAGTTTTTAGAGCTATGGCCTTTGGCTATTCTGATCTTTGGGCTGGTTGAAGGATACTGTATGCTGATGTGTTCCATGCTGATCTTACCACGATTAAAGATGAAGTTCAGTTATCATATTAATTATCTGGAGATGGTATTACCACGATGGATCCTGTTAGCTACAGCTGCTTTAATTGGAATCTGTATGGTTTATCCTAATAGCTATATTAACTGTATAAAGATCATATTTGAATTCTTTGTATTGATCCAGGGCTTTTCACTTGCAGCCTATGTCTTTGTAGTTAATCGAAATGTAATTCTTTACTTTTTAACCTTTATTCTTCTAATTGGAGCAATTGTTATATGGCCTATTAGATATTCTTATTTTATTATGGGTGTTGTAGATATTCTATTTGGATTAAAAAAGAAATTAATGTATAATGTAAGAAGTAACTAGGTGGTGAGATCTATGTCAAAGAAAATAACAAATTATAGAAATATTGCCATTATTGCTTTATTGCTGGAGGTATTAGCAGCAATCCTGATTGGTTCTATTATAAATATAAGCTGGTGGCAGATAGTAGTAGTTTTAGTAGCTGTACAAAATGTCTTTTTTGGTTTATTTGTATACTGGTATACGAAGCAATTTGAATTAAATCAGGTTGAAATCAGTTCAGTGTTAAATGAAGATGCATCTCATTCTATTGTATTTGGAAAGGTAGGATTAGTTCATTATGATGAAAACAGAAATGTGATCTGGAATAGTGAATTGCTGGATTACTATCATTTTAATCTTAAACAGGTTAAATTACTTGAATGGCAGCCAGAACTGGAAAAAACCTTTGAAGAAGAAGAAATTATCAATTTAGAGATTCAGGATAAATGCTTTGAAGTCTACAATAATCAGACTACCAGAACCTTATATTTTAGAGATATCACAGATTATTCTCAGTTAAATCGATCATATATACAGGAAAAAACAGTAATAGGTTATTTATGCTTAGATAACTATGATGAATGTATTGCTAATATCGATGAAACAAAGGTATCCAATATTCAATCTACAATGCGTAATAATATCGTTAACTGGGCAAATGAATTTGGGGTTATGGTTCGTCGTTTTAAGTCTGATAGCTATATCTTATTAATGAATGAAGAAACCTATCAGAAGCTAGCGAATAACCGTTTTACTATTTTAAATAAAATCAAACAGGATGCTAACGACTTAGGGATCATTATGACCTTAAGTATTGGGATTGCTCGTCATTTTGATTCAATAAAAGAAGCAGATGAAGCTGCTGTGAATGCTTTAAACCTGGCTTTTTCCCGAGGTGGAGATCAGGTTGTTATTAAGAGTAATATTGAACCTATTAAATTCTTTGGTGGAAATAGTGAATCCAATAATACAAGCAGCAGAGTAGTAGCAAGAGTTAAAGCAAAGAGCTTAAATGGATTGATTGCTTCTGCCAGCAATGTTATTATAATGGGGCATAAGCTATCTGATCTAGATTCCTTAGGGGCTAGTATTGGAGTTCATAAGATCGTTGAAAGTCTAGAAATAAAAAATCATATTGTAGTAAATATGGATAGTATAGAAGAAAAAACAGGAAGAGTAGCTTCCTTACTTAAAAAGGATGAACTTTATAAGAATATAATTGTTTCACCAAAACAGGCTCTTGAATTAGTAGAACCTAAAACTTTACTAGTTTTAGTAGATAATCACAAGGAATCCTTAGCTATTGAACCAGAACTATTACATAGAATCAAAAATATCGTAGTAATCGATCATCATAGAAGATCAGAAGAGTTTATTAATAGTACAATTCTAACTTATCTTGAACCTTCTGCTTCATCCTGTGTTGAATTAATTACTGAATTATTTGATTATCAGGATTCTGTGATCAAGCTGACTGAAAAGGAAGCCACAATTATGTATGCAGGAATGCTTGTAGATACAAATTACTTTAGAACAAGAGTAGGGGTACAGACCTTACAGACTGCTTCTAAATTAAAAGAACTAGGAATGAATGTAGCTTTAGCCTATGAATATCTAGAAGATGATTATGAAGAGGTTAAGCTTCGTATCTCAATTATGCAGAAGGCTTATCGTTTTAAACCAAATATTATTATTGCCTATTGTGATGATATAGAAGTAAAAACAGCTGTATTAGCGAAGGTAGGTAATACTTTACTGGATACCGCTGGAATTGATGCAGTCTTTACCGTTGGTAAAGTAGCGTTTGATCGTGTAGCTATATCTGCAAGATCAAGTAGAAATATTAATGTACAGATGATTATGGAAAGCTTGGGTGGTGGTGGTCACTTTGGTATGGCTGCCTGTCAGATCAAGGATATTGATGTAGAAACTGCTATTCAAAGACTGGAAGTACAAATAAAAGATTATTTAGCAGAAAGAGAGGATTAAAAAATGGAAGTTATTTTATTACAGGATGTAAATAAAGTAGGAAAAAAGGGTCAGATCGTAAAGGTATCTGATGGATATGGTCAAAACTTTTTAATCAAAAATGGTTTAGCTGTAAAGTCTACACCACAGGAAAGAAAAATCTTAGAAAAACAAAAGGAAGAAGAAAAATTACAGGCTGCTTTAAATAAACAGGAAGCAGAAGCTGTAAAAGAAAAATTAGACAAGATCGTCTTAGAATTCCCTGTTAAATCAGGTAAAGATGGTAGAGTTTTTGGTGGAGTATCCACAAAACATATCGTTGCTAAGTTAAATAACGAATATGGAATCAAAGTAGATAAGAGAAAATTCTTGAATAGTTCACCTGCATCTTCTCTAGGAACTACAAAGTATGAAGTAGAATTATTCAAGGGAGTAGTTGCTACAATTAAAGTACATTTATCAGAAAAATAAAAGGTATAATTATGAGTAGAGAAATGCCACATGACGTTGAAGCAGAACGCTCAGTGTTAGGGGCTATGCTGATCAATAAATCCGTTGCTGTTGAAATGTTAACATCTCTAACTGCTGAGGATTTCTATATTGATCGACATCAGGTAATTTTTGAAAATATGGTTTCCTTGCATGATAAAAACATGGGAATAGATATTACTACCCTGACAGCCCAGCTAAGGGATGTAAACGCCTTAGATAAGGCTGGAGGAGTTGACTATCTATTAAGTATATCTGAATCTGTTCCTACTACTCTGCATAGTAAATACTATATGCAGATCATTATGGATAAGGCCATATTAAGAAAACTGATCACGCAGGCCACTACAATGATCGAAGAGGCTTCATCTGGAGAAATAGAAGATATTGGAGATTTTATCTCTGATAGTGAAAAAAATTTACTAGCTGTTACAAGAGACCGTAACTATGGAGAATTTAAAGATGCCAAAAGTGTTGTGGAAAATGTAACAAATCGTTTATATCAGCTGCAAAAGAGCGATGGTGTAATTTCTGGTAGAAAGACAAAATTTAAAGATTTAGACCGTATGACTGCTGGATTACAGAAGGGGGATCTATTTATCCTGGCTGCCAGACCTGCCGTAGGGAAAACTGCCTTTGCTTTAAATATTGCCCATAATGTAGCCTATGAATCACAGGATGCTGTAGCTATGTTTTCTTTGGAAATGCCAGCTGAACAGCTGATCACCAGAATTATTTCTTCTATGGGAGGAATTGAAGGATCTGATTTAAAAACAGGAAATATCCTAAAGACAAATCAGAATCTATATCACGCTACTGCTGAAAAGGTAATGAAATTAAACCTTTATATCGATGACTCACCTGGTATTAAGATCAATGAAATTGTAGCCAAGTGTCGAAGATTAAAGCAGGAAAGAGGCTTATGCCTGGTTGTTATTGATTATCTTCAGTTAATTACTGGTTCAGGAAAAGAGAGCAGACAACAGGAGATTTCAGATATTTCAAGACAGCTGAAGATCCTTGCCAGAGAATTAGAGGTACCTGTTATTGCCTTATCTCAGTTATCAAGATCAGTTGAAAAACGTGAAGATAAACGACCAATGCTATCTGATTTAAGAGAATCAGGAGCCATTGAACAGGATGCTGATATTGTAGCCTTTTTATATCGTGAAGACTACTACAACAACAATAAAAATGAACAGGATCAATCTGCCCCTGGAATTGTTGAATTAAATCTGGCTAAGCACAGAAACGGGGAAACAGGAAAGGTATTATTAGCCTTTGAAAAGAACTATAGCAGATTCAGTTCCCTAAGTACAAATGAGAATCCTACAGCTAATAAAGATGTAAGAGTATAAATGAAAGAGGAAGAGAAATATGTATCATCAATATCGTGAAGGATGGCTGGAAGTCATCTGTGGATGTATGTTTGCCGGTAAAACAGAAGAGTTGATCCGTCGAATCAACGTCTTAAACTTTGCTAAGAAAAAAATCGTATTATTTAAACCTAAGATCGATGACCGTTATTCTGCAACAGAAATTGTATCTCACTCAGGAAGTAAGCTTGATTGCGTAGTTATTGAAAAAGCAGAAGAAATTCTAGAATATGTTGATAAAGATCCAGATGTAGAAGTTATTGGAATCGATGAAGTTCAGTTCTTTGATCATGAAGTAGTAGAAATCTGTGATTACTTAGCTGATCAGGGTAAACGAGTAATGGTTGCTGGATTAGATAAGGACTTTAGAGGTGAACCATTTGGAATTATGCCAGAATTACTGACAAAAGCTGAATTTGTTACTAAATTAACTGCAGTATGTGCAAAATGTGGATCACCAGCTACAAGAACTCAAAGATTGATCGGTGGAAAACCTGCATCCTACAGTGATCCCATCGTTATGGTAGGAGCAGCTGAATCCTATGAACCTAGATGCAGACACTGTCATAAGGTTATAGATAAACCAAGTCTATTTACAAGAAACAAGAAATAAAAAATACACCCTAAGGTGTATTTTTTAATATCTTCTGTTGTTTTCTTTTTTGTCTTCCTGACCAATGATAAAGTTATTTTGTTTACCCTTTAAATCGTTGATCTTATGTTTAGCGTCATAGTTGTTTTCATCAGCAGCAACCTGATACCATTTATTGGCTTCTTCCTGATTTCCTGCTTCTTCATACATTAAAGCGATTGTATAGGAAGCCTTAGGATCACCACTCTGATATAATTTATTATACCAGTAATATGCATCTTCGATCTTACCTTCTAACTGGAACTTTTTAGCTAGCTTGTTCATGATCTTAGTATTACCATTTTCAGCTACTGAAGTATATAATTCTACTGCTTTAGCGTCATCCTTTTGGATTCCTTTACCAATTTCATATAAATAAGCTAAATGTAAAGTAGCTTCTTCATCATGAGTAGCATCAACATATTTCTGATATAAATCGATACATTCCTGATTAGAGATATCTGATTCGATCTTGTATTCAACAATTACTTCTTCCTGATCCCCTTTTAATGCTTTAACAGGTCTCTTGTTTTCATTGATGATCTTTATAGCACGCTTATTGTTGTTTTCTTCTCTGATCTTAGCTTTATCAAATTCTTTTTCTAATATCTTAGCTAATTCTAATTGAGCTTTAGGGAAATTTGCATCAGCAGCTTCTCTATAGTATTTCTTAGCTTCTTCTTTACTCTTCTTAACTCCTCTACCAGATTCAGATAACTTACCTAATTGATATTTTGCAGCATTGCTTCCAGCTTTAGCAGCTTTTGTATATAATTCAACGGCTTTTTTAAGATCAGCATCAACGCCAATTCCAAAACGATAGATGGTAGCTAAATAATAGTTAGCTTTATCATTTCCCTGTTCAACAGCTTCTTCAAAGTATTGACGAGAAGATGCATCTTTTTCTTTTAATAAGGCTTTTCCTTTAGCCATTAATTCTTTCATTTCCATAAATCTTAAATCCTCCTTTTTTTGACGAAAGTAAATTTACTCGTATATTATAGCAAACTTATTTTAAATATGATAGTTTTTCATGAATTTTTTTATTTAATTAACATTTAAAAAAGAACAGCAAATTAGCTATTCTTTTCGTCCATAATACTATTTAATTTGACCTTTAAAGCATGGAATGTCTCTTCAGAAATCGCATGTTCCATTTTACATGCATCAATTGCAGCCTGAGAAGCATTTACGCCAATTTTTACTAAGAATTTAGAGAAGAATTCATGTCTTTCATAGATCATATTAGCTATTTTATTTCCACTTTCTGTTAATGTAATTACATTATTATTAATATCGATATAACCCTGATCCTTTAATTTAGCTAGTGCCCTAGATACACTAGGCTTTGAATAATTTAAATGATGAACAATATCAATTGCTCTAACATAGGTTTTATCCTTACCAATTACTAAGATGGCTTCTAAATAATCTTCCCCAGATTCATAGATTCTATTATTATCCATTACGACTACCTCACATTCTATAACTTATATTCTATCATAATTATTCATTAAATCCAATGAAAATATTTACAGGCATTATAGATTCCATCTTCTGTATTTAAGTCAGTTACATAGTCTGCAGCTTCCTTAAGCTTAGGATGCCCATTCCCCATTGCAATCTTTAACCATGTTTCATTAAACATATCCAGATCATTTAAATCATCCCCAAATACTGCTACCTGATCTTTACTTTCATGGATATAATCCAGCATTTCATAGATTCCCTGTCTTTTCGCATCAGGCTGAATCATCAGATAATCTCCCGCAAAACGCAAATAGCTAAGCTTATTTAAAGTAGTCAGCTGATTCTGACATTCCTTAGGAATAGAAATATAGATCTTATAGATTGCTTCTACATGATGATAATCCAAAGAAGGATCTAAAATATAATGAGTGGGTTCTAATCTTTCTCCCATCTGCTTTAAAAACAGATCATCCTTCATAAAAACATCAATACTATCATTTAATACAAGCAGATATCCATATCCTAGCTTCTCTACTTCTTCTAATAAAGCAATACAGCTATCCAATGGTAAAGGATGATTATAGATCTTTTTCCCTCTTAGACATAATGAATTTCCCCCATTAGCGACAAAGGTATCAATACCATTTTCATCACAGAATTTCTTAGCTTTATAATAGGCTCTACCACTTGCTACACAGACTAAATGATTATTTTCCCTTAATTTTTCTAAAGCAAGCTTAGCACTTGGAACGATTTTACCAGTAGCACGATCAGTCAATGTACCATCCACATCAAATATACAGATCATTTTAGTTTATAAACTCCTTTCTTAACCTTAATCAATGTATTCTCTTCTACTAATTTTTTTAGTACTCTTTGCAGCTGTCTTTTTGAACAATGAAGATTAAAGGCTGCTTCCTCAATATTCGTTAATGTATGATCATGATTCTTGATCATAGTCAATAATCTTTCTTCTATGGAAGGAGTGATAATTTCAATCGTACTGCTTTTTTGAAGCTTATCTACCAGATTATTCATTACGTAATGTATAAAGGTCAGATCCTTATGCAGCTTTTCTCCATCCTTTTCAAGACTTAAGCATACAGTTTTTACTTCGCTTTTAGCTTCTACAAAATAAGTTGGATATCCTCCAATCACAAATTCAATATCCCCTAACATACAAAAATCACTATTCATTGATACAAAACGCATTGATCCATCCTGCAAAATTGCATAAACTGCGATCGTACCCTCTACTACAAATATGATTTCTTTATTTTTCTTGATAGGGTTGATCATAATATCATCCTTAGAATAAATTCTTTCATAAAAATGATAATCTAAATGATCAAAGCATGCTTCTATTCGTTTATCCATTATTGTTCACCTTTTTTATTATACAACAACTTATAAGAAAGTGACATATGACACTTTATAAAATAAGTAAAAAAGATATAATACAATAGGAGGTAAGAAAGATGGATAATTCAATATTTGAAAAAGATACAATTTTTAAAACCTATATGAGATTAGCTTTACCAGTTGTCTTTAATATGGTTATTTCTATCATTTATAATGTAGCAGATACTTATTTTATCGCTAAAACAAATAATTTAGATTTAGTTGCAGGAGTTTCCTTAGGTGCTCCAATCTTTATGATCCTGATGGCTTTTGGAAATATCCTTGGCCAAGGGGGAAGCTCTTTAATTTCCAGATTAATTGGGAAAAATGATCACGAAAGTGTAGAAAGAGTAAGTTCCTTTAGCTTTTATGCTGCGATCCTTATTGGAATTATCGTAGGGATCATTATGATCATATGTCAGAAACCATTTTTATATTTACTTGGGGCCAGTGAAGCAACCTATCAGTATGCCTGGCAATACTATATTGTATTAGCTATAGGAGCTCCATTAGTAGTATTAACATTTATTCATAGTAATTTACTTAGATGTGAAGGATTAGCTACAGAAAGTATGATTGGATCTGTAAGTGGAACGATCTTAAATATTATTCTTGATCCTATTTTTATTCAAATATTCCATTTAGGAGCATTTGGAGCTGCTTTAGCTACTATGTTTGGCTATACCTTAACAAATATTATTCTTTTATACGTTGTCTTTAAAAAGAGCAAATTTATGTCTGTAGATATCAAGAAAACTAAGATTTCTATGGAATATACAAAACAGATCATTGGAATTGGGATCCCAGCTGCTCTTACAAACATTATGTCGTCAGTCTGTACGATCTTAGTCAATCAGTATCTATTACCTTATGGTAATGATAAGATCGCTGCTATGGGAATCGTATTAAAGGTTATTATGATTGGTTCTCTAGTTTTAACTGGTTTTTCATTTGGTGGAGCACCATTAATTGGTTATTTCTATGGGGCAAGAAACAAGAAAAAATTACAGGAATTATTTAAATTCTGTTACAGCTTTATGCTTGCCTTAGGACTAGGACTAGGGGTGATCCTGTTTGTATCAGCTCCATTTTTGATCAAAATGTTTTTAAGTGATGCTAGTCTACTAAATGAAGCCGTAAAAATGTTTAGATTACAGGTAGTAAGCTTACCATTGATGGCAATTGTTCTGATCTCTACGATCTTCTGTCAGTCCTTTGGTAAGATGGCTGGATCCTTTATCCTATCCTTAAGCAGACAGGGATTTGTCTTTATTATTACGATTATTGTGGCAAGCATTCTATTAGGGTATAATGGAGTAATTGCTTCACAGCTGATTGCAGATCTTGTTTCAAGCGTGATTTCCCTATTTGTAATCGTAAAAATCATTCTTCCTAATATTCGATCAGTAGCTTAAAACTACTGATTTTTCTTTCAAAAAAATAATGAAAACGGTTAAATTTTTGTGTTATTAATTTTATTTCTGTTGTATAATAGAGTTAGAGATAGGTATTAAATGTACAAATGCCTTTGAAAATAAAGGTAGAAGGAGATTAACATGAGAATTGCAGTAGGTTATGACGAAGGAAAAGTCCATGGACATTTAGGATCAACAAAGCAGTTTAAGCTTTATCTTGTGGAGAATGATAAAGTTGTGAAAACTCAAATTGTTGGTACTGATGGTGCTAGGCATGGTCAAATTGCCTACTTCCTGCACGATCTTGCAGTTGATACTGTGATCACAGGTGGTATGGGGTACAATATGAAACAAAAATTTGATACAATGCAAATGGATTACTATTCAGATGTTAGTGGCGATGCAGATGAAGCTGTTGAAGACTTATTACTTGATAAGCTAAACTATGATAACAGTAAGATTATTCATCATCATCATTTACCAGACCTATAAAAATGGGAAAGCTCTATTTTCCCATTTTTTAGTATCTTAAAATAGGAGGAGATTATATGATCTTTATTGGAATGAAACCTAGCAGAGGCTGGATGCTTTTTTATGGTATACAGGGAGTTGTGATGGGATTGGCGATGGGTCTGATCTTTAATATTGTGCTTTCTTTATCTTATCTATTTGGAGCAATCGTATTTATTGTTTTATTTGTAACGCTTATAGAGTCTTATTATATCAGTACCATTAAATACTGGTATATTGATCATAATGAAGTCTATATCGCTCAAAATATCCCTAAGAAAGAAAGCTTTAAGCATATTCTATCGATCTGGTACAAAAAAGAATTACCACCAACCTTTCATACCTTAATAGATGATATTGAATCAATAGAAATTAGCGCAAAAAACTATTCCTATATGTTTTTTAGAATACCAGAACCTAATCTCTATATTCGTTTTAATATGAAAGATGGAAGTGAATTTTCAATGTTTGCTGGGGATAATAGCACTCATCAGGGAATGATAAGGGCAATTCAATATTTCCAGAATAAAAATATTCGGATCATAGACCCATATCATTTATGTGATGATTTAGATCAGCTGTATACTAAACTAAAAAATATAAAAGTGGACTTATAAGGTCCACTTTTAATGCTGATACTTTTTAGCGAATGCTTCTACCTGTTCCTTTGTGATTCCAAATCTCTTACATAATGAATCAAGCATTTCATTTAATTCTTCTGGTGATTTATTCTTTAGCTCTTCTTCGTCAATACCGATCATCTTCATTAAGGATTTCATCTGGTTATACATTCTTGAATCCCCATTTTTAAGATTATTGAGCATATCTTCATAATAACGAGAAGCATTCTCAAATGTTTTATCGGCAATTTCCTGTTCCTGTAAAAGCTTTTGGTAGATTTCCTCAAGTTCATCCATTTCAGTGCTGTCAAGCCCTAGATCATCTAATAATGGATAAGCTTTTTTCAATAGTTGCTTTGCTTCATAGCTTAGATCTTCATCCTTTAAAGAAGTAAAGCTATTTATATCATCCATATAACTGATCAATTGATTTCTTTGATCATAGGTAAGCTCAATATCTTCATAAGCATCCTCTAATAGATCTTCAATGATCATAGATAAATAATATTCAATTTTTTCTTCCTGACTTCCTTCTAATAAGACCGTTAAATCAGTTATATCACTAAAAAAGGCTAATACTCCCTCTACCTTATAGGGTAAATGGATCCCATTAATAGAAGCATAATCTCTATGCTTATTAGTAGAGATCTTTTCAATTTCATCAAAAGCAAAGGTATGAATATTACTATAGAAATGAGTGGGAGTAATAATAATTCCTTCACTTCCATTTTGTTCCTTACTTGTATCTATATAAGCTATAATTTCTCTAATTTCATTACTTCCATAGCTATAAATAGCATTTCCAATAGTTGCAGGTAATTCATGAACTGTATATACAGGTGAATCAGTTAATTGTCTGATCAATTCTATATCCATAAACCGTTTCCTCCTTCACGCTATATACAATATCATAAATTTTCAAAAAAGGAAATCTTTTATAATAGGAAGATTGTGCTATAATAGTCTAGGATGTAAGGGGGGCTTTGTTATGTTGAAGGAAACACTCATTCATACAATTAAAATGTTAATTGAAGGTTCTACTGGGTTGATCTTTTTTAAAGGATTTAATAAAGAAATGATCCAGGAAGCTGCTAGTGAACTTTATATAGATGCTGATGTCTTAGCAAATAAAGAAGACATTGAAAAACAAATTCAAGCAGGAAAACGTGTTGGTTTATTTGAACACGCTATTACATTAGGAGATAAACAGGTTATTTATCGTAATAATCTTTTTTACCAGGATTTTACCTTTGTGAAAAAGGATGAAGCGAGTAAAAAGATCATGCAGGAAATTAAACAGGAAAAGGATTATATTTATGATTATTATATTCGCTATGAAGATCTAGGGGAATATTATAAGTTCTATTATAATTCAATTTATAAAACTAAGAAGATCTTTGAAGCTAAAGAAATTCAAAGCAAGACTAGTAAAAAGGAACCTATTTATTTTAAATCTTATAAGTATGATCTATTCTTAATTAATCTATTAAATGGTAAGGATCATGAAGTAAATGTAGTCTGTAAAAATACGGATGAATACGAACAGGCTAAGGTAATAATGAGTTATTTAGATACTCCTTATTCATTAACGATTGAAAATAGAGATCATATAGTAGAAAACTGCCTAGTTAAGGCTCAAAAGGTTAAGGTTAAAAAGGAATATACAGAATTATTGAAAAAATACTGGGGAGAAGAAGCATCCTTTAGAAATCTAAAGTTTTATAAAAATCCTCAGACTAAGGAAATTGCAGAGCTTTCTCAAGGTCAGCTGATCAGTACCATTATTACGCAGACAAACCTTTGCAAGCAAAATAAAGCATATCAGGATATCTTTATTACTGCCCCTACTGGAGCAGGGAAATCTCTTTTATTCCAGATACCATCTATTTATCTTCATGAAAATAGAAATGCTTTAACGATTATTATTACCCCATTGATCGCCTTAATGAAGGACCAGGTAGATGGAATGGAAGCTAGAGGAATGCATTATGCTACTTATTTAAACTCTACGATTGATTTTACACAAAGAGAAATGCGTATTGCAGCAATTAAAAATGGAGAAAAGTCTTTATTATATATTGCTCCTGAATTATTAGTAAATACTTCCTTAGAATACTTTATTGGGGATAGAGAAATTGGTTTATTTGTAGTCGATGAAGCCCATACAGTTACTTCCTGGGGGAAGGATTTCCGTATCGATTACTGGTTTTTAGGGGATTATCTGTTGAATTTACGTCAGAATGGACGCCGTTTCCCTGTTTTATGTTTAACAGCAACAGCTGTCTATGGAGGAAAAGAAGATGTAGTTAATGAAACAATTAATACCTTAAATCTAATGAATCCATGTATCTATCTTGGAAATGTAAAAAGAGAGAATATCCGTTATTATATTACGACTTCTACAAAGGATGAAATCAAGGGAAGTCTAAAGGAATATAAACAAAAAAAGGTTGAACTATTTATTAAGCGCTGTCTGATCAAACGAGAAAAAGCTTTGATCTATTGTCCATATGTTGTACAGGTCAATGAACTGTATGAAGCCTTACCTGAAAAAATGAAATTAAAGGTAGGAAAATATCATGCTCGATTAAGTAATGATCTACGTTTAACCATGCAGGAGGATTTTAAAAAGGGGAATAAGCTTGTAATGATCTGTACCAAGGCCTTTGGGATGGGGATCGATGATCCTAATATTACGAATATCTATCATTATGCCCCTACTGGTAATTTAGCAGATTATGTACAGGAAATTGGTCGTGCAGCCAGAAATCCTGCCATCAATGGATTAGCTAAATCAGATTATCTTGATTCTGATCTACGTTATGTTGATACATTATATAGTGTATCAGGATTTAAGGATTTTCAATTAAGAGAGGTTATTCGTAAGATCTATTCAATCTATGAAGAAAAGCAAAGCAAGAATTTGCTGATCTCGCCTGAAACCTTCTCTTATCTATTTGATAGTGATAATCTGGATGGTAAAGTAAAGAATGCGTTGTTCCTGATTGAAAAGGATCTGGAAGTAAAATATGGTTTTAAATTATTAAGTGTTGTTCCTCAAAGTGTAAACCGTCAAAACTATGTATGTGTTCCTTATGATAAGGAAGAGGAATTCTTAAGTAAATATAAGAAGTACTGTACCCTTTTAAAGGATGATGCTAAGGTCAGTACAAATTCTATTGGGGCTGTAACCACAATTACTCACTTTGGGAATATCTTTAGAGTTAATATGGCTGAATTATGGCAGAATGAATTTGAAAACTTAACCTTTATTGAGTTTAAGCGTCAATTCTTTAATGGGGATCTATTTGCTGATCGTTCAGTAGGAAAACCATTAGCTATGCTTAGATTTATGTTAGAGTATAACTATGACTATGCTACTGTTCAAAGCAGCTTTAAACAGGCTCTATTAAAGCTTACAAAGATCTTTGATGAATATCATACGATCAATAAATATTTTACTGAAGAGCAGTTTAGAGCTTCATTAACGAATGCTTTTCCTGAGATCATGTCTCATTTAGATATTACAAATATGCTGTTAGATCTTTTTACAACCTCACAGGTAGCTTCTCTAGAAAATCTAAATAGAGGAAAGAGTCTAAACCGTGTTAAGTTTATTCAAAGAAGACATGATTCCAACACCAATATTACATCCTTTAGAGTATGTAATACAAACTACAATAACCTGGATTATCATTACAGCTATATATTAACTCGTTTTGTTCCAAATAGATCTCAGGCTTATCATTCATTTATCACATACCATCGTGATGGAAGTAAAGCTGAAGAATTAGAGTTAGCCTCTTTACTGGAACTGTTAAATCTTGCAAGCTATCAGGTCTATGGTGGAAATAACTCTGAGGTAGCATTAACGATCTATGAACCAAAAGGAGTAAGTGAAGTTCTTGAAAATGACTATATGAACACTGAAGTAGCGGCTATTAAAAATCAACGTAAGGCATCCATAGAAATCCTAAAGAAATTCTTTGGGAATAGTCTTGAAAGCGATGAAAGATGGGAGTTTGTTGAAAATTATTTCCTGGGAAAAGATGTTTTAGCTTAAAACAATGAAAAAAATGATTTTTTATTGTAGAAAATAAAAGAAATATACTATAATGTGTGTTATAATAAGAAAAATGAAAAAGGAATATGGAGGAATTATATGTTAGGTTACTATAATTATACTGTCATATTAACATATATAAGCGTTGCAATCAGTGCGTTAGGAATGCACCTTGCTATAACAGGAAACATGAAGTATGCAATGATTTGTCTGATTCTCTCAGGAGCTTGTGATATGTTTGATGGCCCAATTGCTAGAACAATGGAACGTACAAGAGAAGAAAAGGAATTTGGAATTCAAATCGATTCCTTAGCAGATTTAATATGCTTTGGAGTATTCCCTGCTGTATTAGGTTATACAGTTTGTGATGAATTTGCAGGTCATGGAGCATATATTCTATTAGTATTATATCTATTAGGAGCATTGATCCGCTTAGCTTACTTTAATGTACAGGAAAGCATAAGACAACAGCAGACTACAGAAAAAAGAAAATACTATCAGGGATTACCTGTTACTACAGCAGCTCTGATCTTCCCTATGGTATATGCTTTTTCTGATTTCTATCCAAATGTATTTATGATTGTTTATATGGTTACAATGTTAGCTGTAAGTGTTGCATTTATCACGAATTTTAAAATCAAAAAAGCTGGTAAAAAAGAAATGGCAGCAATGGCTGTAGTTGCCTTTGGTATTTTTATCAAGCTGATCCTTTTATAAAATGAAGAAGATTTCAAATAAAATTATGACAAGGCAGGGAGTAGTATTAGCTAGTGATATTACTTCTAGCATGTCATTTTTATATTCCAATTTTATTGGAAGATGTCTGTTAAAGATCCTAGTACAGCCCTTTGTATCTAAAACAGCTGGTTATTTCTTAAGCAGTAAATTATCAACTCTTTTTATATCTTCTTTTATTCAAAAGAATCATATTGATATGAGTGAATATAAGGAAGTAGAGTATAAGAGCTTTAATGATTTCTTTACTCGTGAAATCAAGGATGGAGCTAGAAGGATCTCTACTAAAAATGAAGATCTTGTAAGTCCATGTGATAGTAAGCTAAGTATCTATAAAATTAACAGGGAATGCCTGCTTGATGTAAAGGGAAGCCTTTATACAATGGAGGATATCCTTCAAAATAAGGATCTGGCAAAACAATATGAAGATGGGTATGCATTGGTATTTAGATTATCAGTAGATGATTATCACCGTTATATGGCTATTGATCATCTTGAAGAAAAAGCACACTATAAGATCAAAGGGATCTTTCATACCGTTAATCCATTAGCTTCCTACTATTACCCAATTTATAAGCAGAATGCAAGAGAGGTTACAGTTTACCAAAGTGATCACTTTGGCAAGATCACTTATATAGAGGTAGGTGCTATGATGGTTGGAAAAATCAAGAACCTTTCACAAAAAGAACTTAATCGTGGACAGATCAAAGGATACTTTGAATTTGGTGGATCTACGGTTGTCGTCTTATTTCAAAAAAATAGTATTCAAATAGATGAAGATTTGGTAAAATATAATGAGCAAGGTTATGAAGTGAAAATCAAAATGGGTGAAGTAATTGGAAAAGCATCCATTTAGAAGGGAGTAAGCAATGGGAAAGATTATTGCTGTTACAAATCAAAAAGGTGGAGTTGGGAAAACTACCACTAGTATAAATTTAGCTGCTGGGTTAGCATATTCAAAAAAGAAAGTACTATTGATCGATATCGATCCTCAATCTAATGCAACAAGAGGATTAGGGGTTGATTCTATTATGATCAATAAAACCTCTTATGATGTAATCGTAGGACAGGTGGATATTCGTAAAGCAAAATTAGGTACAGATGTACCTAATCTTGAAATCGTACCTGCCAGTACTGATTTAGCTTCTGCTGAATTAGATCTATCTATTTTAAAAAGTGGAAGAGAGATCCGTTTAAGAGATCAACTAAAAGTAGTTAAGGGAGAATATGATTATATAATTATAGACTGTCCTCCTTCTTTAGGAATCTTAAACCGTAATGCATTAACTGCAGCAGATTCTGTCTTAATTCCTGTTCAATGTGAATTCTATGCATTGGATGGAGTTACTCAGCTGTTAAGTACAATTAAATTTATCCAGAAAAACTTCAATCCATCTCTAACGATCGAAGGAATTCTATTAACTATGTTAGACCAGAGAACTAATTCAGGAATTGAAGTAACTCAGGATGTAAGAAAGAATTTTGGTAAACGTGTATATAATACCGTTATTCCTAGAAATGTTAAATTAGCAGAAGCACCATCTACTGGTCAATGTATCTTTGATTTTGATCCTAGAAGTGCTGGAGCAATTGCATATAGTAATCTTACAAAGGAAGTGAGGGCTAGAAATGGCGACAGGTAAAAGAAAAAAGAGAGGATTAGAGGATTTATTTGATGGGGATCTATCATCCTTTATTGCGGATATTGAAAACAATACCCCAGAATCTTCACAGGTAACTGTATCGATCAATGATCTTCATCCAAATCCATATCAGCCTAGACGTGTTTTTGATGAAGAAAAGCTAAATGAATTATCTGCTTCTATTAAACAGCATGGAATCTTTACTCCTTTAATTTTAAAGAAGACGATCCATGGCTATGATATCGTAGCTGGTGAACGTAGATTCAGAGCAGCTAAGAAAGCTGGTATTGAGGAAGTTCCTGCCATTATTATGGACTTTAGCGATGAGCAGATGATGGAGATCGCTTTACTGGAAAATATCCAGAGAGAGGATCTGAATGCTATTGAAGAAGCTCAGGCTTATCGTAATTTAATGGATAAACTAAACCTGACTCAAGAAGAAATGGCAGAAAGACTAGGAAAATCTAGAGCACATATCGCCAATACATTACGTTTGCTTCAATTACCAGAACAATTACAGAATTATGTATTAGAAAATAAGCTTACTATGGGTCATGTTAGACCATTGATTACTTTAAAGAGTGATAAAGCATTAGAAATTGCTAAACGTGCAATTGATGAAAATCTAAGTGTAAGAAATGTAGAAAATATCGTAAAAGGATTACAGCTTCAGGAAGCAAGAAAGTCTAAACCAAAGGTACCAGTGGAAAAGACCTATAAGTATGCAGAAGATATTGTTCGTAAAAAGTTTAGAACGAAGGTTAAGATCGATGATCATACAATTACCTTCAAATATACAGATATGAATGATTTAAATCGTTTATTAGAATTAATGGGAGTAATTGAAGAAGACTAATGAGAAGAAATACACCAAAGATCAAGGAAGATCTTCAACCATTCTTTATTGAAGATAATCTTGTAATGGATTGTGAGATCCATGAGGATATTGATGTATATGTAAGAGAATATAGTGGATGTCGATTTGATCATGTCCACTTTTTTCTTGAAGATCTATCTCATTCCTCATTTATTGACTGTATCTTTCTAAACTGTGATTTTTCTAATTTAAATCTATCTAACAGTTCAATTGTCAGATGCGAATTTTATAACTGCAAACTTTCTGGTACAAATTTAAGTAAATGCTTTATCAAGGAGATCTTATTTTCGTCCTGTGCTTTACCATATATCACCTTTGGAGAAGCAAAGATGGAGAAAATAGAATTTAATCAATGTAATCTTAGTGAGTGCTACTTTGCTTCAACAAAGCTAAAAGAAATGATATTTGAATATTGTGATCTAAGTAAAATGGAAGTTTATGCTACTTCCTTTAAAGGAATCAATCTATCTACCTCTAATATTAATGGAATCTCCATTAGTATACAGGATCTTAGCAGAGCAACAATTAATGCTGATCAGGCAATTTTAGTAGCAATGATGTTAGGAATGAAGGTGAAATAATGGATTATTCACTTTTCCTGTCTAATTTATTAGAAAGATATCATTCTTCTTTAGACCTTCAGGTTATTGAAATGAAGGTCAGACAGCTTAATCCAGTAAGTATGGATCATAATAAAATAATTCTAGATCTTACCTTGGATTATGATTATACAAGAGTAGTAAAGGAGTTTGTGATCTATCATATGATCGAACAGACTAGTCTATGTACTGATCATTTAAAGATCCATACACCTTCTTTAAAGGATCTGAATCAATATTATAAATTATGTTCAGATCAAGAGGTATGCTACAATGAAGCTTCTGTTCCTGTGAAAAGTAAAAGTGAAGCAATGAGAAGACTGATGTCTTCTAGGATCAATGGAAAAGGGATCTATTTAGAAGATACTCTAGTTGGCTTTATAGGAATCAGTAAGGATTCTTCTAGAGCAAGTCTAGGCTATGAAATAGGCTATAGTATCCTTACTGACTATCATAACCGTGGCATAGCCAGCGAAGCTGTTTTAGCCTATGTTGATCATCTATTAGAAAATACACCAATTGATATTATAAGTGCAAGATCATTATTAGAAAATAAAGCTTCACAAAGAGTGTTAGAAAAATGTGGCTTTGAAAAAGAAGGGATCCGTAAAGATTCTTTAGCTCATCCAATGCTTACAGAAGTTATCGATACCATTGTTTATTCAAAAAAAAGGCTCTAAACGAATTACTTCGTTAGAGTCTTTATTTATTTCTATTCTTCTTCAGTCTTTTCAGCAAGCACAGCAGTTACTGTAACTTCTTCAAAATCACCATTACTCTGTTGTCTTGCAATGGTAATTGTAACACTTTGACCAACCTTGCATTTTTGAATTGCTTCCTGTAATTCAGTCATTGAAGCGATGGTTTCATCATCAAATCCAACGATTACATCTCCAGCCTGAATACCAGCCTGTTGAGCAGGTGAATCACTAACTACAGTTGAAACATATACCCCTTCAGGCCATCCAAATGATTCAACATAAGCTTCAGTTACAGTTGTACCAGAGATTCCTAAATAAACTGTCTTAGTATCATTCTTAGCCCCAGACATTAATTCAGGAATAACTTCCATTACTGTAGATACAGGAATCGCAAATCCCATACCTTCAACATCTGTATCAGAATACTTAGCTGAGTTGATTCCAATTACTTCTCCATTCATATTTAATAAAGCTCCACCTGAGTTACCAGGATTGATAGCAGCATCTGTCTGAATTAAAGTCTGTACACTATCAGTTGTCTGTACTTCTCTAGCTGTTGCACTGACATATCCAACTGTAACAGATTGCCCATAGCCTAAAGCATTACCGATGGCTACACATGGCTGACCTAAGGTAAGATCATCTTCAGCAGCAAAGACTGCAACCTTGATATTTGATAATGTATCACTTGATACATTTGCTACCTTAACTAAAGCTAAATCGTTATCTTCATCATAACCTACTACTGAAGCATCGTAGCTCTGATTATCTGTAAATGTACATTTGATTGTACTTGCCCCTTCAACTACATGATAGTTTGTTAAGACATATAGTGAATCATTATCCTGAGAGTAGATGATTCCAGAACCACTACCACTTACTTCATAAGAATAGGTTTGACCTCTACCAAAGAAATTACTTCCTGTATTGTAGGTTACTGTTTCAGTGATATCAATACTTACCATTGAAGGCATTACCTCACTTGCTACTGTAGCTACATCATATACAGTTGTAGAAGATGATGTACTAGCAGTCTGTACGATCTGAGCAGTAGTAGAAGTAGAATTTGAACTGCTTGAATTTCCAGTAAGCTTATTTCCTACATAAGTTGTTCCTGTAAAGATCAATCCTGCACATAATCCAAAGATCACTCCGTTTCTGACTGTCTTTACTAAAGAATTACTTTCCTTTTTTTCTGGCTGATTCCAGTCATCGTTGAAATTAAAATTATTGTTACTATCCATAATAGATACCTCCTTGTTTCTTTACACCCACAATATTATACTCCAAACCTTGAAAAAGTCTTGAATAATGCATAAATTTTAAAAAATTATATTTTTGTTTTTCAATCTTTATTCAAGGAAAAGCATGTTATAATAGAGATGAGGTGAAAGCACATGAAAATCTTACTGATTGAAGATGACGAAATCTTATCTGATACAATCAAAGAAGTATTGATCAGAGAAAATTATGAAGTAGATACCGCCTATGATGGACAGACAGGAAGTGAAATGGGCGTTGAACAATATGATCTTATTTTATTAGATGTAATGCTGCCTGAAAAGGATGGATTTACGATCTTAAGAGAATTAAGATCTATAGGAATTGAAACTCCTATTATTATGCTAACAGCTAAGGCTGAGCTTGATGATAAATTAACAGGATTAGATTCAGGAGCAGATGACTATATCACAAAGCCATTTGCCTTAAAAGAATTACTGGCACGTATCCGTTCCAATACAAGAAGAAATGCCCCAAGCAATGGATATAAGGATTTAATGATAAAAAATGAATCAGTCTGTAACCAAAAGACTGGGGAATCCGTTAATCTGGGAGCTAAGGAGTTAGCATTACTTCAATATATGATCGCCAATAAGGAACAGATCCTATCTAAGGAACAGATCACGATTCATATCTGGGGATTTAATGATGAGAGTGAATATAATAATGTAGAGGTATATATTTCCTTTTTACGTAAAAAATTATCCTTTATTCATTCAGAAGTTACCATTAAAACTATTCGAAATATGGGGTATAGAATCCAATGATCGATAAATTAAAAAGAAGGATCATTCTCTTATTATCATCTGTGATCTTTGTGATCGGGGTTGTAATTGTAGTTACCATCAACTATAACTCTTATCATAACCTGGAGGAATCCTGTAACTATCAGGTAGAAAGATCTATTCTATTTAATGAAAGCAATGATTCTAATATTGATACCAATTTAATTACCTGTACACGTACAGAAAAAGGATATACAGTCTATTATAACTCTACTGAACTAGATCTTGAGGAGGTAGAAAACCTATTAATAGAAATTATTAATGAAAACCATCGAACTGGTCATATTGATCATTTCTATTATTTAAATCTTCAAAACAATATTCGTATTATAGACTTTGAAGATCTGTATACTTCCTTTTATAAGTCATTAGCTTTTTCTATTTTGATCTTTGTGATCATTTTTATCTTTTCAATCTATGTGATCTATCTAATAGCAAGATGGACAGTAAAACCAGTAGAAGAAGCTTTCCAAAAGCAAAAGATGTTTATTTCAGATGTATCCCATGAATTAAAAACACCAATTGCGATTATTCAAACGAATACAGAGCTATTACAGATGTATGACAGCAATAAACAATTAGACTATATAGCCTATGAAACAGGGAGAATGAATACCCTTATTACCAAGCTGTTACAGTTAACCCGTATTGAAACAAATCCAGCTTATTCTGAATTAAATATGGGAAATTTAAGCAGAGTAGTAGAAAGAGCAGCTATGCCTTTTGAATCTATGACATTTGAAAAGGGATTTAAATATGAATGCCAGGTAGAAGAAAATATTCAGATGAAATTTAATGATGGACTGATTGAACAGCTGGTAACGATCTTATTAGATAATGCTTTAAAGCATACTAAAGAAAATGGGAAAATCAATTTAACGTTATCTACCCATCATCATAAGGTGATCTTATCAGTAAAGGATGAAGGAGATGAAATCTCTAAAGAGGATCAAAAAAAGATCTTTGAAAGATTCTATCGTGTAGATCAATCAAGAAATCGAAAAGATAATAGATATGGATTAGGGTTATCAATCGCTCAATCTATTATGGAAGTTCATGAAGGAACAATAGAAGTAAACAGTGAAAATGGAGTAACTGAGTTTATCTGTAAATTTAATCATTAGGATGGTCTAAGATCATCCTAAATTTTTTAAATATTTTAGCACTCTTTGCTTGACAGTGCTAAATTTTAGGACTATAATAAAGGTGCAAAAGGTAAAGCAATCAAAGGGTTGCTTAAAAAAATACCTTTGGTTAGCACTCTAAACGTTAAAGTGCTAAAGTTAAAATAGAAAGGATGAGATTTATGTTATTAAGTACAAGATCAAGCTTATTTGATGATTTCTTTCAAGATGATTTCTTTGCAGCTAAAGCAAACCATTTAATGTCCACTGATATTAAGGAAGAAGAACATGGGTATGAAATAGATATAAATATTCCAGGCTTTTCTAAAGAAGATTTAAATATGGAGCTAGAACAGGGTTATTTAACTGTAACAGCAAGCCATAACAGTACAAATGAAAAGAAGGATGATGAAGGAAAGATCATTCGTCAGGAAAGATACAGTGGTAAACAATCTAGAAGCTTCTATGTAGGAGAGGGAGTTAAGGTAGAAGATATTAAGGCTGCCTATACAAATGGAGTATTATCTATCCAGATTCCTAAAAAAGAAGCACTGGAAACTAAGCAATATATCACAATTGAATAAGGAGGAAAAAGATATGTTATATAGCAGAAATAATTTATTTGATGAATTTTTTAACTCATACAACCCTGTAAAAGGATTCCCAACAGATATTATTGAAGAGGATCAAAGCTATCGTTTAGAAATTGAAGTTCCAGGTTATTCTAAAGAAGAATTAAGTATTTCTCTAGAAAGAGGAAACTTAACTATTGAAGCTAATAAATCAGTTCAACCAGATTTTAAATATATTCATAAGGAAAGAGAAGATCGAACAGCTTCAAGAACCTTCTATATTGGAGACTACTTAACAGTAGAAGATATCAAGGCATCATTCAATAACGGAATTCTTAGTATTACAGTACCAAAGTATGAAGTTAAGAAAATCGAAAACAGAAAAGCAATCAGTATTGATTAGTCAGGATCATATTCCTGACTTTTTTGTATAAAAAAAGAAGATCAAAGGACCTTCATCTATATTAAGCTAGTTTCTAGCGAATTGTTTATTTGAATTATTTATTTTTGTAAATAAATAATGTAAGCTGATAAGCAGGAAATTAATAATTGTAATAAACCTAATGTTGTTTGATTAGATTGGATATTATTAATGCCACCAATGCTCATCATAAATGCTAATGCTACTAAAAATGAAATACGATACATTTTTGCTTCATTTGTCATATTATTTTCCTCCTTTTTTAAATTTCCCATAAGCGGGAACCCTAATATATACCCAATTCAATAACTTGTCAAGTAAATTTAAAGTAAAAAATGCAAATGAAATCGTTTAAAGAATAACGATTGTTTTTTCTTTTTTTATTATGATAAAAAATAAATAGTCTATATAGTAAAACTGTGCTATAATTTCGGTGGATTTTTGTTAGTGTAGGAGGAAGATCAAGATGAGTGGAATTTTCGGTGTTGCTAGTAAAACTAGCTGTACTTTAGATGTATTTTTTGGAACTGACTATCATTCACATCTAGGAACTAGACGTGGTGGGATGGCAGTATGGGAAAATGGATATTTTAAAAAATCGATCCATAACATTACTAATACACCTTTCAGAACTAAATTTGATAAGGACTTAGAAGAATTAGAAGGTACAATGGGAATTGGTTGTATTTCTGATCAGGAATCTCAACCATTAGTTATTCATTCTCATATGGGTACTTATGCAATTACAACAGTAGGAAAAATCAATAATGCAGATGATTTAGTTAAAGTATGCTTTGACAATGGTTTAGCTCATTTCTATGAAAGTAGTGATGGAATGGTTAACCCAACTGAATTATGTGCTGCCCTGATCAATCAGAAGGATTCAATTGTAGAAGGAATCAGATATGCTCAAAGAGTTATTGATGGTTCTATGACAATGATGATTTTAACTGGTGAAGGTATTTATTGTGCTAGAGATTATTATGGTAGAACTCCATTAATTATCGGTAAAAAAGATGGAGCTTATTGTGCTACTTTTGAAACAACAGCTTATATGAATTTAGGATATACACATGTAAAAGACTTAGGACCAGCTGAAATTGGCTTAATGACACCTGATAGTTATACAATGTTAGTTGAACCTAGAGATGAAATGAAGATGTGTTCATTCTTATGGGTATACTATGGATATCCAACTTCTTCATATGAAGGAATCAATGTAGAATTAATGCGTTATAGATGTGGGGAAATGTTAGCTGCAAGAGATAACGTTAAACCTAACTATGTAGCTGGTGTACCTGATTCAGGTATTGCTCATGCTGTAGGTTATGCAAATGCTTCTGGTATTCCATTTGCAAGACCATTTATTAAATATACACCAACTTGGCCTAGATCATTTATGCCAACTAGCCAGGCTCAAAGAAACCTGATTGCGCATATGAAGCTGATCCCAGTAATGGAATTAGTTCAGGATCAGAGTATCTTATTAATTGATGACTCCATCGTAAGAGGTACTCAATTAAGAGAAACAACTGAATTCTTATATAAGAGTGGAGCTAAGGAAGTACATGTAAGACCTGCATGTCCACCACTACTATATGGATGTAAATATTTAAACTTCTCTCGTTCAAATTCTGAATTAGATCTGATCACAAGAAGAATTATTCTTGAAAGAGAAGGAGAAAACGCAGAAGCAAGCTTAAAGGATTATGCAAATCCAGATCATCCAAAATATCAGGAAATGTTAGATGAAATCTGTAAACAATTAAACTTCACTTCATTACGTTATCATAGATTAGACGATATGATCGATTCTATCGCCTTACCTAAAGAAAAATTATGTACTTACTGCTGGGATGGTAAAGAATAGTGCAAATTAGACAGGCTACCCTTGCAGATCTAGATGCAGTAGAATATATTGAAAAAGAATGCTTTCCAGTATCTGAAGCTGCTTCTAGAAAATCTTTACAGGAAAGATTACAGGCTTTTAGCCATAGTTTTCTTGTATTAGAGGATGAAGGAAAACTGATAGGAATGATCAATGGATGTGTCTGTGATAGTCAATATATAGAAGATAAGTATTATGAATCAACATCTTATCATCATGAAGAAATGAGCTATCAGCATATCTTTGGTTTAGATGTATTACCAGCTTATCAGCATCATGGCTATGGCCAAATGCTGATGAGAGCTTTGATTCAATCAAGTAAGGAAAGAAATAAAAAGGGAATGGTTTTAACCTGTAAAAAGGAAAAAATCACCTTTTATGAACAGTTTGGCTATAAATGCTTAGGAGTTTCTTCTTCTTTACATGGTGGAGCAATCTGGTATGATATGTATTTAGAGCTATAAAGGTACAACTTAAAAAAAGTTGTACTTTTTGTATACAATTTTTATTGAATTTTATTGACTAGAAAAAAATTTATTGTATAATTTCATATATATAAATAAACCTATTGATCAAGAGAGTAATGCTAGTCATACTTCAAGCGAGTTAACGAGGGTGGAAGGTTAACAGGAAAGCTAGGATGAATCGCACTTGGGAAGGGAAAATCTGAAATCATAGGATTTTCGGTGAGCTAGCCTTAATAGCAAGAGCAGGTTAGGAAAACTAACAAAAAGAGTGGTACCGCGATAAATATGATCGTCTCTTATAGGGGCGATTTTTTGTTTATCTGAGTATATAAAAAAATAAAGAGAGGGGTAGAGAAAAAATGTATATTAATGCTATACGTTTAGATTTCACAAAAATGCTTCCTTATTGGAAGTGGTTCTTGCAGGGGACCTGGACAACTGTTTGGGTTTCAATTTTAACAGTATTATTAGGAACTATAGCTGGGTTCTTAGTAGTATTATTAAAACGTTCTAAGTTTAAACCATTAAACTGGATTGCAACTGTTTATACTACATTCTTCCGTGGAACACCAATTCTGTTACAGTTATATATTATTGTATTTGGTCTTCCAGCTATTGGATTAAAGATTCCTGATGTTAATAACACATTTTCAAGTTTAATGATTTCCTGTCTGATCGCATTAACATTAAACTCTGCAGCCTATGTATCTGAAATTATCAGAGGTGGGTTAAACTCTGTAGATAAAGGTCAAAGTGAAGCTGCCAGATCACTTGGATTAGATGCATCTCAGACAATGCGTTTCGTTATTATTCCACAGGCTATTAAAACTATTTTACCAGCCTTAGTTAATGAATTTATTATGATGATCAAGGAAACATCATTAGTATCTACATTAGGATTACAGGATGTTATGTATCAGCAAAAGCTGATTCAGGGTCTTACTTATAGAACCTTAGAACCTTATATCATTATCGCAGCTATTTATTTAGTATTAACATTAGCATTAACTGCCGTATCTAATGCAGTAGAAAGGAAGTTAAGACAACATGGATAATTTACCAATGATCAGAACTGAAAACTTACATAAGTATTTTGGTGATTTAGAAGTTTTAAGAGGAATCAGTACAGAGATTCAAAAGGGTGAAGTTGTTGTTATCTTAGGACCTTCTGGTTCTGGTAAGTCAACCTTCTTACGTTGTTTAAACCTTCTTGAAGAACCTACTATGGGAGAGGTTTACTTCAAGGATTCAAACCTTACAAATAAGGATAAAAACTTTAATATCAATAAGGTTAGACAGCATATTGGAATGGTATTCCAGCATTTCAATTTATTTCCTAATATGACAGTTCTTGAAAATATTACCTTGGCACCAATCAATGTTAAAGGAATGAGCAAGGCTGATGCAGAAAAAAAGGGAATGGAATTACTAACAAGAGTAGGTTTAGCTGAAAAGAGAGATGAATATCCAAATAAACTATCAGGTGGACAAAAACAGCGTGTTGCTATTGCAAGAGCATTAGCAATGGAACCTGATGTAATGTTATTTGATGAACCTACCTCAGCATTAGACCCAGAAATGGTTAAGGAAGTATTAGAAGTAATCAAGGACTTAGCTAGATCTGGTATGACTACAGTAGTTGTTACTCATGAAATGGGATTCGCTAAGGAAGTAGCAACAAGAGTTATCTTTATTGATGAAGGAATTATTCAGGAAGAAGGAACTCCTGATGAAGTCTTTAATCATACAAAATCTGAAAGAGCTAAGGATTTCTTCTCAAAGGTTATGTATTAGTCTTTCAAAAAAATTATATAAAGGGGAAAAGAGAATATGAAAAAGTTATTTAAAACAGTTCTAGTAAGCTTATTAGCTTTAGGAACATTAGCAGGATGTAGTTCTGATTCTTCTACTTCAACAGATCGATTAGAACAAATCAAGGAAAGAGGATATATCGTATTAGGTACATCTCCTGACTATGCACCAAATGAATTCTATATTGCAGATGAAAATGGTGACAAACAGATCGTTGGTTCAGATATCGCTTTAGCACAGGCTATCGCTGATGAAATTGGGGTTGAATTAAAGATTCAGGAATCTGATTTCAATACAGTTATCTTAAATGTACAGGCTGGTACAGTAGATATGGGTATTTCTGGATTTGCTTGGAAAGCTGAAAGAGCTGAAGTTGTTAACTTCTCAGTTGACTATTCAAGAGCTGCTTCTGATTCTTATCAAGGTTTAATGATCAGAAAAGAAGATGAAGGTAAATGGGCTGATAAAGACGCTATGAAGGCTGCTAATATTAAAGTTGGTGCTCAAAATGGTTCTATCCAATATAATATGGCATTAACAATTACTGATGAAAAGAATATCGTTTCATTAGCTGATACTACTGCATGTGCTGCATTATTATCTACTGGAGATATCGATGCATTCGTATGTACTTCACCACAGGCATTAGCTTGCATGGAAACTTATGATAACATTATGCTATTACCACAAAAAGATTGGGATATGGACCCAGATAATGAATATGACAAGACTGGGGTTATCGTTATGAAGGATTCTTCTTCAGATTCTTTACTTGAAGTAATTGATAAGGTAATCACTGATGCTAAGACTGTTGGGGATGATGGCTTATCATTATTAGATGTTTGGTATAATGAAGCAACTGATCAGATGCCATTTGAAATCGATCAAAGCTTATTAGCTAACTATGAAGATAGTGAAGACTACGAAGCAGGATTAACAACTGAAGAATAATTGTAAAAGCAGCTAGCAATAGTTGCTTTTTCTAACAGGAGGAATAGAAATGACATTAGAAGAAAGAATTATCGATAGTATTGATTCAAAGATCGATAGCTATATGGAAATTGTACAATCATTGTATGATCATCCTGAAATTGGTTTTCAAGAATTTGAAACCGTGAAGACTTTAACTGCTTATTTAAAAAAAGCTGGCTTTGAGGTTACAACTCCTTATGTATGTGAAACAGGTTTTATTGGGGAATATAAAGCAGCTAAAGCAGGACCTAAAATTGCTTTTATGTGTGAATATGATGCTTTACCTGAAGTAGGACATGGATGTGGACATAATTTAATTGCTGGTACAGGAATTGCTGCTGGAGAAGCTTTAAAGTCTGTAATCGATGAAATTGGGGGAACTGTATTAGTGATCGGTACTCCTGCTGAAGAAAACTTTGGGGGAAAGGTCTTTATGGCAGATGCTGGGGTATTTGATGATGTAGATGCTGCCTTAATGGTTCATCCTGGAGTTAAAAATGGAGTAGGTGGAACCTCTTCAGCTATTAACCCTGTTCGTTTTGAATTCTTTGGGAAAAATGCTCATGGATGTCATCCACAGGAAGGAAGAAGTGCATTAGACTGTGCTGTTTTAACCTATGTTAATGTAAATATGCTAAGACAGATGGTTGAACCAGGTACCTTTATTCATGGGGTTATTACTAACGGTGGTAAAGCAGCTAATGTTATTCCTGCCTATGCATGCTTAGATTATTATTTTAGAGCACCAACTATGAAATATGCTTTATATGTTTCTGACCGTGCTACTAAAATGGCTCAGGCTATGGCTGATGCTAATGAATGTGAATTAAAAACTTCTATTTATGAAACACCATATGAAGATACATTAGTTAACTATGCATTAGCAGATATGCTGTATGAAAAATATGAAATGCTTGGTTTAAAGGATGTAGAAAAGGTACGTGAAACACCAGGTGGTTCTACAGATGTAGGAGCTGTTTCTTATAAATGTCCTACTATCCAGGGAGGAATCAAGATCGCTGGAGAAGAAGTACAGGGACACTCTAAGGAAATGGCAGCAGCTACTATTTCTAATGAAGGTAGAAACGGTTTAAAAAATGCTGCTAAGGGAATTGCTTTAGTTGCATTAGATCTGATCACTAAACCAGAAACCTTAGCTAAAGTCAAAGAAGAATTTAAACAATCTACACAAGCTTAAAACTATCCATTGGATAGTTTTTTCATACTATTCAAATGTTTAGGTACCTTGACAATCATATAAGTGAGTAATATAATACTTAACAAGAGGTGAGAATATGGTAGATGATCAGGAATTAATGAAGCTGATGCAAAGATGTGGACATATTATTGACCATAGAAAATGCTTAAGTCAGTCTCAAAGTAGAGTTTTAACCTTATTGAATCAGTATGGTCCTATGACCCAAAAGGAATTATTAGAAAAGATGTGTATTAAATCTGGCAGTCTTTCTGAAGTAGTATCAAAGGTAGAAAATGCTGGCTATATTGAAAAAACACGAAATGAAACAGATCGTCGTAACTTTGATTTAGTCCTGACTCCTGAGGGGAAAAAACAGGCGTTACGGTATGAGAGTCAAAAAGAATTTATTGCTTCTTATTTATTTGAGGACCTTGATGAAAGTCAAAAGGAACAATTAGAATATTTACTTACCACATTACTGGATAACTGGGGTAAATTAAAGTCATGCTGTGAGTGCAAAAAGGGGGAATTATAATGCTTAAGAGATTTATGTCTTATTATAAGCCACATTTAAAGCTATTTACTTTAGATATGCTGGCTTCATTCTTTATTTCTTTTATTGGAATTATGTATCCGATCATTACTAGAAAGATGTTGAATGACTTTATTCCTAATCGTAATTTAAATGCAATCATCTTCTTTGCTATTGTATTATTAGCTTTATATATCTGCAGAATGGGACTAAAGTTCTTTGTACAGTATCAGGGACATATGATGGGAACCTATATGCAGGCACAGATGCGTAGAGATATGTTTAATCATATGGAACAGTTACCCTACAGCTTCTTTGATAACCATGAAACAGGTAAGCTTCTATCAAGAATGACAAACGATTTATTTGAAGTTTCTGAATTAGCTCACCATGGACCAGAAAATATTATCACATGTTCATTAACTGTTATTATTTCATTTATTTATCTATGCACGATCAATGTACCACTTACAATGATCATCTTCTGCTGTGTTCCTTTTCTTGTAGTTATTACCATGAAGCTAAGAAAAAGAATGAGAGCAGCCTTTGCATTAATGAGAGAACATACTGCTACCATCAATGGAGCTCTGGAAAGTTCTATTTCTGGAATTCGTGTAACTAAAGCTTATACAAATGCAGCTAAGGAAGCAGAAAAGTTTGAAGTTGGCAACCAGCAGTATATTGAAGCTAACCGTGGTCGTTTTAAGGCAATGGGACAGTTTGGTTCTGGAACTGGTTTTGTTACAGATGTCTTTAATGTAGTTGTATTATTAGCGGGTGGTTTATTCTTATACAATGGACAGATTGAATTTGCTGATTATTCAGCCTTTATGTTATCTATCAGTTTATTTATTACGCCATTAACTACTCTGATCAACTTTAATGAACAGTATCAGGCTGGGGTAACAGGCTTTGAAAGATTTTTAGAGATCATGGATACACCAGTGGAAAAGGATAGTGATCATGCTAAGGATATTGAAAATGTTCAGGGGAATATTGAATTTGAACATGTAAATTACAGCTATAATGATGAACAGGAGGTTTTAAATGATTTATCCTTCAAGGTTAAGAAGGGAACTAAATTTGCTCTTGTAGGTGAATCTGGAGGAGGAAAAACTACGATCTGTCATCTGATCCCACATTTTTATGATTATAATGATGGGAAAATCAAAATCGATGGTATTGAATTACATGATATTACCTTAAATTCTTTACGTAAGAATATTGGAATCGTACAGCAGGATATCTATTTATTTAACGCTTCTGTAAGAGATAATATCCTATATGGGCGTTTAGATGCAACAGAAGAAGAAGTGATCGAAGCAGCTAAAAAAGCTAATATTCATGACTATATTTTACAGATGCCTCAGGGCTATGATACTATTATTGGTGAAAGAGGGGTTAAACTTTCTGGTGGACAGAAGCAAAGATTATCAATTGCCAGAGTATTTTTAAAGAATCCAGCTATTCTAATTCTTGATGAAGCAACCTCTGCCTTAGACAATACTACAGAAATATTGATCCAGCAGGCATTAGATGAATTATGTAAAGGAAGAACAACAATTGTAGTTGCTCACCGTTTATCTACAATTAAAAATGCAGATGAAATTGCAGTTATTGAACAGGGTTCCATTAAAGAAATGGGATGCCATGAAGATCTAATGAAATTAGATGGTATTTATGCAAGATTATACAATCAGCAGTTTAGATTGAATTAGACAATAGTTTTCGCTATTGTCTTTTTGTTTGATAATCTATAAAATAGTATATAGGAGGAAGGTTATGAAAAAATATCTAAAATTGATCATGATTAGTTTAATGATCCTAGGGACACTTGGCTGTAGTAAAGAAGAGGTAGAGGAAACAATTGAAAAGGATAGTGCTATTGGCTTTTATATTAGTGAGGTTAAACGTACTGATACAATGTATGTAACGAATGAAAATGGAGAACTAAGCTTTGAAATAGAAGGGATGAAGGCCTGCTATGTAAATGAAGAAGGAGAGATCAGATCCTATATTGATTCCTATCTGTTAAATGATGAAGATGGATCTATGGGTATCGATGGTGATTTTATCACCCTGGATCAGACATTTGAGTTAAACTGTTCCAATTCAGATAAAATATTATATGTTTATAATATCTATCAAAAAGAAGATGGTACGATCTATATGGAGCTATCTTCTAATAACACTAATACCTATCAGATTCAATCAGCAATCGAAAATAATGAAGGAAGAACAAGTAAATGTGATCTATCGCTAATAATTAATTTTATTACTTTACCTGATCTATATACGATCGATCTTTTAGATGAAGAAGGAATCAGTATAGTAAGCTATCAATATAAATATGACGAGCTGCCTAAAATGTTATCCGCACAAGCTGCATGTACAAGTATCCTATTAAAAGGATATGTAGAAAATCAGGTAGTTTATGAAAAAGAATACAGTTTTGATTCAAGTGGGATCTACATTTATACATATCAGGAAGATGGTAGTGATTATGTAACCTATCATAATATTGCAGTCGCAAAAAGTTTATAATTATCTTTTAGCGAAAAAAAACGTTTACAAATGTAAACAATAATTATTTACTTTCATTTTGCTTTTCATATTCTAAGAATTAGACTAAAATAGAAGTGGAAAATGTATGAGTGAATGATTCTAGTCAGGGGGAAAAGGACTAGAATGGGGGTTACATTTTCCTTAATATTCAAATAAGGAGGTATAAGTATGAACGAAATTAAAAAAACAAAAATTATTTGTACAATTGGACCTGCTTCTGAAAAAGAAGAAACTTTAAGAGAAATGATCTTAGCTGGGATGGATGTAATGAGATTAAACTTCTCACATGGTACACATGCTGAACATTTAGAAAAGATCAATACAATTCGTAAATTAAATGCTGAAATGAAATCAAATGTAGCGATTTTATTAGATACAAAGGGACCAGAAATCAGAACAGGTGATTTCAAGGATGGTTCTTGTGAATTTAAAAAGGGTTCAGAAATCAGAATTGTCCCAGAAGATATCTTAGGGGATGAAAAACAATTTTCAATTACTTATAAGGATTTATATAAAGATGTTGAACCAGGAACACATATTTTAGTAAACGATGGAGCAATCGATCTAGTAGTTAGAGCTGTAGATGGAAAGACAATCGTTACTTATTGTTTAAATACTGGTAAAGTAAAGGATAAACGTGGAATCAATGTTCCAGGTATTAAATTAGGATTTGATTATTTATCTCAAAGAGATATCGATGATTTAACTTTTGGATGTGAAGTAGGAGTTGACTTTATTGCTGCTTCCTTTGTCCGTAGAGCTCAGGATATCCTTGATATTCGTAAGATCTTAGCTGAATGTGAAAAACCAAATATTAAGATCATCGCTAAGATCGAAAACCAGGAAGGGGTACAAAACCAGGAAGAAATCTTAAGAGAAGCTGATGGGGTAATGGTTGCCAGAGGTGACTTAGGAGTTGAAGTACCACCAGAAATGGTACCTGCTATTCAAAAGAAATTAATTAAGACATGTAACGAAATGGGTAAGATCGTTGTTACTGCTACTCAAATGCTAGAAAGTATGCAAAACAGTCCAGTACCTACAAGAGCTGAAGTATCAGACGTTGCAAATGCGATCTATGATGGTACTGATTGTATTATGTTATCTGGTGAATCTGCATCAGGTCAATATCCAATTGAATCAGTTAATATGATGGCTAGAATCGCCATTATGACTGAACAAAATCTAGATTATGGACATTTATATCGTAGAGCTAAAAAGGCTGCTCCAAAGGATAAATCAGAAGCAATCTGTTTATCTGTAGCAGAAATGGCAATGGAATTTGATATTAAAGCAATTATTGCCTTCACTGAATCAGGTTCAACTGCTGTAGCAATGTCTAAATATAAGCCTAAATGTTTATTAGTAGGAGCTACTCCTAATGAACAGACTTATCATCAGTTAAAGGTTCGCTGGGGGGTTGCACCATATCTATGCAGAAATATGAAAACAAGCGAAGGTTTATTAAATCTAGCTTCTATTATCGCTAAGGAATATGGTTTAAAAGCAGGAGATACAGTTATTGTTACTGGAGGTACTCCTGGAGTTACTGGTGGAACTAGCTTCTTACAGTTAGTAGAAATCAAATAAGAGCTGAAAAGCTCTTTTTTTTGTGAGTAAATCTATATAAATGTTAAGATTGTGGGAAAAATGTTGAAAATATGTAAACAAATAAATAAAAAATTCACATAAAGTTTACAAATATAGGTTATAATAGTAGTAAGGAAGGTGGTTTCTATGCTAGATTTCTATACTGCCATTAATAAAAGTACGAAAACTAAGGTGATCCTTGATGATCGCTATATCCGTAAATTTAAGCATCATTTTTATACGATATCCATTCATACCTCAGGGAAAAATCCAAATGAGGATGTGATCACTAAAATAGCTGCAGTAAAATATCACAATCGTAAAGGTAAAACTGAATTCTATGAAAAGGTAGAGGAAGCAAACGAAGAAGAGGTAATTAGAAGATTTGTTGAATTTATCAAGGATGCTTTAAATGGAAAATATGGGATCTATGTGACAGGCTATACATTTGATATCGACTTTATAGTAGGTGCTTTAAAGAAGTATGGTTATGATTATAATATTATTTACGTTAATTATACGAGCTTTTCTAGAAAGTATCTGGTCTATGTAGATAGCTTTAAATCCTTTGTAAGTAATCAAAAGGAAAACTTTGAAGATAATCTATTAGGAACATGTAATGCCAATGCAGAGGCACTATTAGAAATGATGGGAAATTAGATCACTAATTTCTCTTTTTTTACTATTCTTTGTTGCATTATTTCTTATTATTGTGTATAATTATATTAACAAATGAACAAACGTTCAAATGTTCATTGAACAATTTAAAGGAGAAGAAAGATGAAAAAGACTTATAAGATCGATGTAGACTGCGCTAACTGTGCAAACAAAATGGAACAAGCTGCTAATGGTACTGAAGGTGTTAAAGAAGCAGTTGTTAACTTTATGACATTAAAGATGACTGTAGAATTTGAAGATGGTGCTGATCCAAAAGAAGTAATGCCTAGAGTATTAGATAACTGCAAGATCGTTGAAGATGATTGTGAAATTTTCTTCTAAAAGCAAAGATAATAATTAACTCCCTCATGGGAGTTAATAAATTTGTCTTTATTTGAATAAATGTTCAAATGTTTAATTGAAATACATATTCGGATATGTTATGATAGATACGAAAGAGGGTTTAGAGTATGAATAAGAAACAGAAGAAAACTTTAAAGAGAATTATTATTTCTGCAGCGTTAATGATCGCTATTGAAATTATAGATCATGTAGTTGGTATTCCTGCTATTTTGAAGTTTATATTATTTATGGTACCATATTTAATTATTGGTCATGATATTCTAAGAAAAGCAATCAAGGGCATCAAAAATAAACAGGTATTTGATGAAAACTTCTTAATGGCTGTAGCTACAGTTGGGGCAATTGCTTTAGGTGAATATACTGAAGGGGTTGCGGTAATGTTATTCTATCAGATTGGGGAATTATTCCAGGCAGTAGCGGTAGGAAAGAGTAGACGTAATATTACAGATTTAATGGATATTCGTCCTGATTATGCCAATATTGAGGTAGATGGTAATCTTGAACAGGTTGATCCTGATGAAGTAGAAGTAGGAACTATTATTGTGGTACAGCCTGGGGAAAAGGTTCCTATTGATGGAATCGTTGTAGAAGGAAAAGCAAACTTAAATACCAGTGCTTTAACTGGTGAAAGTTTACCTAGAGAAGTAAGCACAGGGGATGAAATTATCTCTGGATGCATTAATATGACAGGGTTATTAAAGATTCAGACTACAAAGGAATTTGGGGAATCAACTGTTTCTAAGATCCTAGATCTTGTGGAAAATGCCAGTTCTAAGAAATCTAAGTCTGAAAACTTTATTAGTAAATTTGCAAGGATCTATACGCCTGCAGTATGTTATTCAGCCTTAGCTTTAGCACTTATTCCTCCAATTGTATTAGCGATCCTAGGAAAAGATCCTATGATCGGTACTTGGATCTATCGTGCATTAACCTTCTTAGTTATCAGCTGTCCATGTGCAGTAGTGATCAGTATTCCTTTAAGCTTCTTTGCCGGAATTGGTGGAGCCAGCCATGAAGGGATCTTAATTAAGGGGTCAAACTATCTGGAAACCTTAGCACAGGTACAATATGTTGTATTTGATAAAACTGGTACCTTAACTCAGGGAGTATTTGAAGTAACAGGAATTTATAATGCTTCGATGGATGAACAGGAGTTAATTGAATTAGCTGCTCATGCTGAATCTTATTCTACTCATCCTATTTCTAAATCTCTGAAGAAAGCCTATGGAAAAGATATTGATCAAAATAGAGTTAGTGATGTAGAAGAAATCGGTGGTCATGGGCTAATTGCCATGGTAGATGGAAAAAAGGTTGCCTGTGGTAATAAGAAATTAATGAATAAGCTGTCAATTGAATATCAGGATGTAGATCAGGTAGGAACTATTATTCATGTAGCAGTCGATAACCAATATGCAGGTTCGATCGTTATTAGTGATATTTTAAAGAAGAATACAAAGGAAGCAATTCAAAAATTACAGGCAGTAACAAAAGAAACTGTTATGTTAACAGGAGATGCCAGCAAGGTTGCTGATGCAGTTGCTAAGGATCTTGGAATCTCTAAGGTATATAGTGAATTATTACCTGCCGATAAGGTAGAGAAGGTAGAAGAATTATTAGCTTCTAAATCTGAAAAGGATAAGCTGGCCTTTGTGGGGGATGGAATCAATGATGCTCCTGTACTATCTAGAGCAGATATTGGTATTGCGATGGGAGCTTTAGGTAGCGATGCTGCTATTGAAGCTGCAGATATCGTTTTAATGGATGATGATCCGTTACAGATCGTTAAAGCAATTAAAATTTCTAAGAAATGTTTAAAAATTGTATATCAGAATATCTACTTTGCTATTGGCATTAAGCTGACATGCTTACTATTAGGGGCAATTGGGATCGCCAATATGTGGCTGGCAATCTTTGCAGATGTAGGTGTTATGGTACTTTGTGTATTAAATGCGATCCGTGTATTGGATACTAAACATTTATAGAATAGTTGTCTAAGGTAGCTTAGACAACTTTTCTTGAATTTTACGAGGTTATCTATTATAATAAATAAAGGAGGAATTGATTATGGCGAATGTAAAAGAGATTCAGGAAAAAATGCTGGAAAATGAGCATATTGAGGATATAGTGATTTTATTTAAGGCTTTAAGTGATGAAACAAGAATGAAGATCGTTTCCGCCTTACAGCAGGATGAATTATGTGTTAGTGATATCGCTGAAATTGTTGATATGACAAGCTCATCAGTTTCTCATCAGCTAAAACAATTAAAATTTGCAGGATTAATTAAAGCAAGAAGAGATGGTAAAAATATTTATTATTCATTAGATGACGATCATGTTGGAGCTATTCTGGAAATTGCATTAGCTCACGTTACTCATTTACATCATTAGATGAACTTATGTTCATCTTTTCTTTTTGCCTTTTTAAGGCACAGGTTTGTAAATTCCTTTTTGCTTTTAAAGAAATATGTTACAATAATTAATGACTTGGAGGGAGCTTTTGTGAAAGAATTAGATCATCAATATACTTATATTGTAGGGGTATCTGGTGGATGTGATTCCATGTATCTATTGGATCATCTCTATTCAAAACATTATTCGATCGTTGTCTGTCATGTAGATTATGGGATTCGTAATGATACAATAGAGGACTATAGAATCGTTAAAGAATATACTGATTCTCATCATATTCCTTTTTATTTTAAAAAGGTGGAACATTATGAGCAGGGAAACTTCCAGGAACAGGCTAGAAATATTCGTTATGATTTTTTTAGTGAAACAGGTAAAAAATTCGGTACAAATAAAGTGGTGGTGGCTCATCATAAGGATGATATCTATGAAACTATTTTATTGCAGCAGCTGCGTGATACGAAGCGTCTTTATCTTGGCCTTAAGGAGGTCAGCCAGGTAAGAGATTGTGAAGTATATCGTATTATGCTTGATACTACTAAAAAGGAGATCCTGGAATATTGCCAGGGAAATAATCTAAAATATCATGATGATTATACAAATTTTGAGACACATTATAAAAGAGATTATATTCGAAATGTAGTACTGCCAAAAATGAGTGAAGATCAAAAGAAGGACCTGCTTGAAAAGGCAAATAAACATAATGCCAGGATAGAAGCAAGAAAAAACTATATACATTCCTTACTTACTGATCCTTTGGATTATACCTTGATCAAAGAAGAAGATCTGGAGGATGTACTTTACTATATGACTATTCCCTATGTTTCACGTATCTCTCAGGGATTGCTGGAGGAAATGAAAAAATGTCTAAAAAATGATGGAAATAGTCAAATTGATCTTCCAGTTAATTTTGTGTTCACAAAAGAATATCATAATATAAGCATCCAGAAGAAGGATACAACGGAAGCTTATCATTATATCATTGAAAAGCTTGAAGAAATAGATACACCTTATTTTAAAATCCGTAAAGAAGGTCATATCTATGATGGAATTGGCGTAAAGGAAAGTGATTTTCCTCTTTGTATCAGAACCTTACAACAGGGGGATCGCATTGAAACAAAGGTTGGCTATAAAAAGGTAAGTAGAGTCTTTATTGATAAGAAAATACCTGCTCATTTACGAAAAAGCTGGCCAATTGTAGTCAATAAAGATGGTGAGATCATCTTAATTCCACATATTATGAAGAAATTATCGTATTTTAATGTAAAAGCGAATCTATTTGTGATACAATACTAGTATTGCTAAACAGGGGGACATTATGAATAAAGACGTTAAAAAAGTATTGTTTTCAGAAGAAGATATTCATCAGATGAGTGTCAATATGGGAAAACAGATTACAGAAGATTATAAAAATTTAGTATCAGATGAAAATCCATTAATGGTAATTGGTTTATTAAAGGGATGCGTACCATTTTTATCTGAATTAATTAAACGTATCGATTTACCTTTAACATTCCATTTTATGCAGGCTAAAAGCTATGTAGGTTCTAAAGCAGGAACTTTAAATATCACAATGGATCTAAAGGATGATGTAAAAGGAAAGCATTTATTAATTGTAGAAGATATCGTAGATACAGGACATACTTTAAGTGTTGTAAAGGATCTTCTTGAACAAAGAGGAGCTGCTAGTGTAAAGGTAGCTACAATGCTGGATAAGGTAGATGGAAGAGTCGTTCCATTTGAAGCTAATTATGTTGGATTTGATTGTCCAAATGAATTTATTATTGGCTATGGTCTAGATTTTGATGAAAGATATCGTGAACTTCCATTTATTGGAGTATTAAAAGAAGAGGTTTACAAATAAGGAGGATATTTAGATGAAAAATAACCCTAAAGGATTGATCAAGACTATTTTACCTTGGATTTTGATTTTAGTATTATTACTATCTGTAATGTCTATGTTTAATAGTTCATCTACAACAGAATTCACCTATAATGAATTTATTCAGGAAGTCTATGATCAGGATGTAACTGAAGTTACAATGAACTATGATGAGATCACAATTGAGATCGAAGGTACCTATAAGGATAATGGTAAAGAAAAAGCCTTTACTGTTACTGTTCCAAATAGTGACTCAGAAATTGAAAAGCTAGAAGAATTATTTACTACCTATAGTGTTGAAGTAAGTAATAGAGATGCCAGTGGTGATGGTTCATTCTTATCATTATTAATAAGCTTAATTCCTTATTTATTAATGATCGGAGTAATGTTCCTGTTACTTACAAAGGTATCTGGTGGTGGCTCAAATGCTAAAGCCTTTGAATTTGGAAATTCAAGAGCTAAGCTTGAAAAAGACTCTAAAACACGTTTTACTGATGTAGCTGGATGTGATGAAGAAAAAGAAGAATTAATGGAATTAGTTGAATTCTTAAAGAATCCAAGAAAGTTCACTGCTATGGGAGCTAAAATCCCAAGAGGGGTATTATTAGTTGGTACTCCTGGTACTGGTAAAACATTATTAGCCAGAGCAGTTGCGGGTGAAGCTAACGTTCCTTTCTATTCTATCTCAGGTTCAGAATTCGTTGAAATGTTCGTTGGGGTAGGGGCTGGACGTGTAAGAGACATGTTCAAAGAAGCTAAGAAAAATGCTCCATGTATCATCTTTATCGATGAAATCGATGCTGTTGGTCGTCAAAGAGGATCTGGTATCGGTGGTGGACATGATGAACGTGAACAGACATTGAACCAGTTATTAGTTGAAATGGATGGCTTCTCAGGAAATGAAGGAATTATCGTATTAGCTGCTACAAACCGTGCAGACGTATTAGACCCTGCTTTACTAAGACCTGGACGTTTTGACCGTCAGATTCAGGTTACAAATCCAGATAAGAAAGCTCGTGCTGAAATCTTAGCTGTACATGGTAGAAATAAAAAATTTGCTCCTGATGTAAACTTTGACAACATCGCTCAAAGATGTCCTGGTTTCTCTGGTGCAGAATTAGCAAATGTATTAAATGAAGCTGCTTTATTAGCAGTAAGAAATAATCGTGAATATATCACTATGGATGATATCGATGAAGCAATCGACCGTGTAATTGGTGGACCTGCTAAAAAATCTCGTAAGTATACTGAAAGAGAAAGAAAGCTTGTTGCTTATCATGAAGCTGGACATGCAATTGTTGGTTTAACTCTGGAAGATGCTCAACAGGTACAAAAGGTAACTATTATCCCACGTGGAAATGCTGGTGGTTATAACTTAATGACTCCTAAGGAAGAAACATACTTTAGAACTAAAACTCAGTTAATGGCTAGTATTACTGGTTATATGGGTGGTAGAGTTGCTGAAGAAGTCTTCTTTGGAGATGTAAGCTCTGGTGCTCAGAATGATATTGAACAGGCTACTCGTATTGCCAGATTAATGGTTACTGAATTAGGTATGTCTGAATTAGGACCTATCCATTATCAATCAGGTAGTCAGGCAGTCTTCCTTGGTAGAGATTATTCACAGACTGATAACTCTCACTCAGGACAGATCGCTTATGAAATTGATACTCAGGTAAGAAAGATCATTGATGAATGTTATGAAGAATGTACTCGTATTATCAATGAAAATAAAGATAAGCTGATTGTGATTGCGGAAGCTTTATTGGAATACGAAACATTAGCTGGTGAACAGATCCAGGCTTTATATGAAACTGGAGTAATGCCAGAAGTTTCAGGAAAAAATGAAAAGAAAGAAGAAAAACCTGAAATTGAAACAACAGATGATGATAATACAGATGTTGAAGAAACTCCTGTAGAAGAACCAGAAGAAGTAAAAGAGGTTCCGGATATCAAAAAGGATCTAAATCCAGATGATGGACTAGATGACCTTTTAGACGAAATGAAAAATGATTAATATAAAAGAATCTGCACTTGTGCAGGTTCTTTTGATTTTTATGGATGCATAGTTAAAAGTCTTTACATTAAAAAGCAAAAAATATATAATGGCATTGTTGACGAGGTGAGATATATGAAAAGAAATGGTAAAAAAATTCTTGTTATTATATTAGTGTTGTGTTTAATTTTACCTTCTATTTTATCTGGTATCGCAATGGTATTAGGTTCATAGAAGCTAGAAAAGAGGAAATAGAATGAAAGATTATTTAGTTAGAGGATTAGTAAATAGTAAAAATGTTCGTGTTTTTGCCTGCCGTACAACTAACTTAGCTGAAGTAGCCAGAGTAAAGCATGATATGTGGCCTACTGCATCTGCTGCTCTTGGTAGAATGATGTCAGCTACCTTAATGATGGGTGGTATGCTTAAACAGGAAGAAAGAATCTCCTGCACGATCAATGGTGGAGGACCAATTGGTACTTTAATTACAGTAACCAGAGGGGATGGAAAAGTAAAAGGATTTGTGGCTGATCCACATGTTCATTATACCTATAATGATACAGGTAAATTAGCTGTTGGCTACGCCGTAGGACATGAAGGATATCTAGAAGTTATTCGTGATATGCAGCTAAAGGAATCATTTACAGGTAGAGTACCTTTACAATCTGGAGAAATCGCTGATGATTTCACTTATTATTTTGCTGTATCTGAACAGACTCCTTCTGTTGTTTCTTTAGGGGTATTAGTAGATGATACAAATGAAGTAATTGCTAGTGGTGGATTTATTATTCAGCTATTACCTGAAGCTACAGAAGAAGATATTACCTATATCGAAAATAAATTGAATGGTTTCCCTCCAGTTTCTAATCTGATCCATGAAGGAAAGAGTCCAGAAGAAATTATTCAGATGATCTTTGAAGATGTTGAGTTCTATGGTACACAGGATCTATTCTTTGAATGTGATTGTTCAAAGGAACATATGGAAGAAGCTTTAGCTACTTTACAGACAAAAGATCTACAGGATATGATCGATGAAGATCATGGATGTGAAATCACATGTCATTTCTGTAATACACACTATCAATTTACAGAAGATGAACTAAAGAGAATTTTAGAAAGAAGAAAGAGCTATTAGTTCTTTCTTTTTTTCTCATTTATTGAAAATGAGGTATCTTAAAATTCAAAAAATAGATATAATAGAATTAGGTGAGCGTATGTATATAGGAAATGTGGAAATCAAAAATAGAATTATTATGGCCCCTATGGCTGGGATCACTAATCTTGCCTTTAGAGTAATGATGAAGGAATTTGGGGTTGGATTAGTTGTATCTGAAATGGTCAGTGATAAGGCTATTATCTATAGAAATAAAAAAACATTGGATATGTTGAATGTAAGTGAAAATGAACATCCAATGAGTATTCAGCTGTTTGGGGCAGATGTAGATAGTATGGTAGAAGCTGCGATCTATATCGATCAGAACAGTAACTGTGATATTATTGATATTAATATGGGCTGTCCAGTTAATAAGGTGATCAAAGCGAATGCTGGAAGTGCTCTTTTATTAGATCCAGATCGTATTTATGCAATTGTAAAGGGAATTGTTGATCATGTTCATAAGCCTGTTACAGTTAAGATCCGTATTGGTTATGATCAGGAGCATATCAATTGTGTGGAGGTAGCAAAGCTGATTGAAAAAGCTGGAGCTAGTGCTATTGCAGTTCATGGAAGAACCAGATCACAGATGTATGAAGGAAAAGCAAACTGGGATTATATAAGACAGGTCAAGGAGGCAGTATCGATCCCTGTATTTGGAAATGGGGATGTGAAAACTAAAGAGGATGCCAAAAGAATGCTAGAAGAGACTCATTGTGATGGAGTAATGGTTGGCAGAGCAGCTTTAGGAAATCCTTGGGTTATGGAGCAGATGGTTGCTTATATAGAAGAGGGTAGAGAAATAGAAGATCCTACCTATGAACAGAAGATTCAACAATGTCTTGAACATGCAGCTAGATTGATGGAATTGTATGGAGAGAAGGTTGCCATTCGTGAAATGAGGGGGCACGCTCCATGGTATATCAAAGGATTAAAATCAGCTAGTCATGTCAAAAATAAATTATCAAGAGTGAATACCTATGATGAATTAGTTGAGATTCTAAATGACTATTTATTATATATTCAGACTCGTGATATAAGTATTATTGAAAAATGGGGTGAATAAAATGGAAGTGGTAATCGTAAAGGATTTACATGAAGCCTGTCAAAAGGTCTATGAGGTATTTGAAAAACAGCTGAATCAAAAGAAGGATAGTGTACTTGGCTTAGCAACTGGTTCTAGTCCTATTGATCTTTATGCTATGCTTTGTGCTTCTTCTTTAGATTTTTCCAAGGTTGTAACCTTTAATTTAGATGAGTATTTTGGCTTAGATAAAGCTCATCCACAAAGCTATCGTTATTTTATGGATCATCATCTTTTTGATCATATCAATATCTCTAAAGAAAATATTCATATTCCTAGTGGTATAGGAGATATTCAAAAGGTATGTGATGACTATAATGAGCTTCTTAAACAGTACCCTATTGATCTTCAACTGTTAGGAATGGGTAGTAATGGTCATGTTGGTTTTAATGAACCAGGTACTCCTTTTGATTCTGTTACTCATTATATTGCTTTAAAGCAGTCTACTATTGAAGATAATGCTAGATTATTCTTTAATGGAAATATTGATGAGGTGCCAAAAAACGCTATTACAATGGGGATCAGTAATATCCTCTCAGCTAAAAAGATCGTCTTGATTGCCTGCGGACCTAAAAAGCATAAGGCTATTCAAAGATTATTAAATGGAGAAATCAGTGAGGATCTGCCAGTTTCAGCGTTAGTCAGTCATCCAGATTTTACCTTATATTTAGATGAGGCTGCCTACTATGGAAAATAGCTTCATTCGTTTAGCTGATATAGAGGATTATCCAGCATATTATCGTTTATCTAAAGAAAACTATCTATTTCATCAAGGGTTAAAGCCAGATCATTTTAAAAAGGAATATTCCTTCACTAAAGAAAAAATGGAGAAAATGCTTTTAGATCCTTCTATGATTTTAGTAGTATATGTACAACAGACTATACTAGGCTATGCAAGTATTGAAATTAAAGAAAAGAAAAGTGGGAAATGCTACTATATTCATGAAATAGGTGTAGATGAAAAACATAGAAATAACAATATTGGTAGTCAGCTCTATAATTATATCAGGCAGGCAGCAATTGAGGATCATGCAATTTCAATTGAACTAAGTGTTTTTAAAGAAAATAGTCAGGCTATTAGTTTTTATAAGAAACAGGGTATGGAAAATACCAAATTAATTATGGAAGAAAGGTTGGAAGAATAAAATGAGAAGATTAGGAATTTCTATATATCCAGAACATTCCACAAAGGAAAAAGACTTTGCCTATATGGAAAAGGCAGCTAAGCTTGGTTTCACAAGAATCTTTACATGTTTTTTATCAGTTACCAAAAGTAAAGAAGAAATGATTGCTGAGTTTAAAGAATATATGGATAAAGCACATGAATTAGGGATGAAAGTGGCTGTAGACACCAATCCTGCAGTATTTGATCATTTAGGTGCTAAAGCCGATGATTTATCTGTATTTAAAGAAATAGGAGTAGATATCGTACGATTAGATAATTCATTTGGAGTATTTGGGGATGTTACAACTACTCAAAATCCTTATGGATTACAGATTGAATTTAATGGCAGCTCAAGTAGTGATTATGTAGAACTTTTACTTACCAAAGGAGCAAGAAAGGATCAGATGCTGATCTGTCATAACTTCTATCCTCAAAAATATACAGGTTTAGGTTATACAAACTTTATGGAATGGTCAAAGAGATACCATGAGCTAGGATTTACTACAGCTGCATTTGTATCAAGTAATAATGAAAATACCTATGGGCCATGGCCTGTTTATGCTGGTTTACCTACTGTTGAATTCTACCGTAATTATCCAATCGATACACAGGCAAGATTCCTGTTTGCTACTAATTATATCGATGATGTGATCATTGGAAATGCTTATGCCAGTGATCAAGAGCTGGAAGCATTAAGTAAGATCGATAAGGATATGATCACTATCAAAATCGATCAGGAAAAGATCAGTGAATTAGAAGAAGAAATTATCTATCATAATATTCATAACTGGAGACAGGATTATAATGATTATATGGTAAGAAGTTCAATGCCTAGAGTTAAATATAAGGGAAGAGATATCCCTGTTATTCCTTATCGTGAAGATTTCTTTCACAAAGGAGATGTGGTTGTGATCAACAATAATCTTGAGCATTACCGTGGAGAATTACAGATTATTTTAAAAGATATTCCAAATGATGGAGAAAGGAACCTGGTAGGAAGAGTCAAGAAAGAAGAAATGTGTATTCTTGATCTGATGGATCCTATCAAAAAGTTTAAGGTGATTAGAGATGAGTAAAATATTTTTCTTTGATATTGATGGTACATTAGCTATGCGTGGTATGATCCCTGAGGGAAATCTTGAAATGTTGGATGATTTAAAGGCTAAGGGATATAAAACCTTTATCTGTACAGGAAGAGTGGTATCCTACGCTAAAAAGCTATTTGGTCAACATGTAACAGGATATATTGGATGTAATGGAAGATATATAGATGAAAACAATGAATGCTTATATGGAAAAAGCTTTAGTGAAGAAGAATTAAATAATCTGATTAGTCGTTTTAAGGCTTTAAAGATCGGTTATACCTTTGCAGCTAAGGAGATCACCTATTATGAAAATTTAAGTGAAGAAGAAGAAATAAATCTCCATAAACAATATGGGGATAAGGTAAAACCTTTAAGTGAATGTAATGAACCTTTATATACCTTTGACCTGTTCTTTGAAAAGTATCGTTTACAGGAATTAATTGATTATTTTAAAGGAGAGATCATTTTAAATGATCATCATAATGGTTCTGCTGACTGTACAACTGTTTCCTTTGATAAGGGATCCGCTATTAAGTATTTATTGGAATACTATCATATTGATCATTCTGACAGCTATGCCTTTGGAGATGGCTATAATGATGTATATATGTTTAGAGAAACTGATAATCGTATAGCTATGGGAAATGCAGTAGATGTATTAAAAGAAAAAGCAACCTATATTACAGATGATTATGATAAACAGGGAATTCAAAAAGCTTTAGCTTATTATAAAATCTAAGAATCAGGAAGTATTTCTAAAAGAGAAATAAGAAATGCTTCCTTTTAATTTATGGTAGAATAATTGTGGTGATGAAAATGATAAAGTGTATTGTATGTGATTTAGATGGTACCCTGATCAGACAGGATGATACCATGGATGAAAGAAATGCGAATATCATAAAAGAATATCAAAAACAGGGTGTAGAGTTTATTATGGCTACAGGTAGAGATATTAATATGGTAGTAGATGTAATGGATGATTATGATCTTGATTGTGAATTAGTTTTAAATAATGGAAATGAATATCGTAATCGTGATGGTTCCTTCCAGGAGGTCTATCCAATGGATCCACAAGGATTTATTAAGATCGTTGATCTTTTAAAGGAATATGGTTATACAATTGAGATCTTTACTGATCATGGAATGTATGGTTTATATGATGCTGATACCTTCTGGGATATGCATTATAGATCATTGCGTAACGGTTTAAACTATGGAGCTGTAATGCCTGAAAAGACCTTCACAGTAAAGGAAAGATTCTTAAGACAATATCATTATAAAAAGACTCCTGAAGAAGTACTGCAGGAAGCAAAACCCCTTAAAATCGATGCTAGACATGCAATTGATGAATCGATATCGACTATACGATCAAGACTAGATCAGATTATGGATCTGAATATCTCTTCTAGTCATGATCATAATATTGAAATTACAGGAACAACCTCAAATAAAGGGGATATGTTAATTAATATTATGAAGCGTAAAGGAATTAAAGAAGATGAGGTTGCAGTCTTTGGGGATAGTGAAAACGATCTGCCTATGATGAAGGCCTTTAAATATTCCATCTGTCCAAGTAATGCGACAAAAAATATTAAAGCCAATTCATTCTATGTAACAGAAAGTGACTGTGATCATGGAGCAGTCTATGAAGGAATTGTCTATTTAAGTAAGATAGGATTATTAAAGCCTGTTAGTGAAAACTAGCAGGCTTTTAAGATATCAATAGAAGAAATAATGATTCCATGAGAACCATAAATGATAAAGCATAAAACTAATAAATAAAATCCAATATGTTCCTTGATCAGTAATTGATTATTATTTTTCTTATAAATACGATAAACTCCCAGAAAAGCTAAAAACAGCATTCCTGCACAAAATAGAAGATAAAAGATCTCTCCATAGATATTATCATACATATGAGCTAAAGCATATAAAGATAGTTCAATAAAAGTAAAAATATTATCCTTTAGAAATTGAAGCATAGTATCCCTCCTTCCTCTAATCTTATCATTTATAAAAACAAAAAAATAGTGAAAATTCACTATTTTCTTTTACTTTTACGATACTGTTCTGGGGTAAGACCATAATGCTTTTTAAATAAGCGATTAAAGTTAGAAACATTTCTAAAGCCAACCTCATAAACAATACTACGGATAGGATGATCAGATAGCTCTAATAATTCTTGAGCTTTTTTTAAACGGTATTCGATCAGATATTCATTACATGACTGATTTGTTTTCTGTTTAAAGGTTTTCATAAAATGACTCGAAGATAAACCACATACCTTTGCTAAGATATCAATATTGATATCCTCCTGATAATGCTCTTCAATATAAGCTAAAGCAGTACTGATCTTTTCTAAAGATAATATATTAATTGAAGTAGGTGCAGTTAATAAATTCAATCTAAATAGATCATGGAACAACAGGAATATTAATTCCTTCATTTCAAATTCGTACAGCTCCTCTGTATTTTCCAATGTTAAGAATAATTGAGTAACAATATTTAAGATTTCATAGTTTTTAATAATTGCTGGAAATACAATAGTACGACTATAGATTGGATAAATATATTTCTTAGTAACAATATCCATGGTATTTAAACCAATAGCTTCCATATTAACAAGAAGACTTTTATATTCACAGTTAAAGCTGTGTACAATTAATGGATTGATCAGGATCAAATCATTAACCTCTACCTGGTATTCAACATGGTTAATGGTAATCTTTCCATCCCCCATAATTCTTGCAATTTCTAGCTCTTCATGATAATGCTCATCATGCTTTGAATCATAGAATTTAAAAGGTTCATCAAGCGTGGTAAGGTGTAATACTTTTTCTAATAACACATTCATTCCCCCTTTTTTTCTATCACATCATAGCATTATATAGGAAAATAATCAAATGATAAGGCTTGTTAAAATTAAAACGACTATAAAACTATTAATGATTATATTCACAAATACATTTTATTGACAAAATCATAAAAAAAGGTATTATGTTAGAGACGACTAACCTATTCACGCAAAAAAAATAAATAATTGATATTTTTTTCACAAAATGCTTTACAAATAAATGTGATAGTGATAAAATTCACATGGTACTAGTGAAGGGCTAGTCAAAGATAAACAGGAGGACTATAAAATGAAAAATTATTTTGATTTAACAGGACAAGTTGCAATCGTAACTGGATGTTCTACAGGTTTAGGTGTTCAAATGGCTAAAGCATTAGCTAACCAAGGATGCAATATCGTTTGTGTTGCTCGTCGTCAAAACTTAATCGATGAAGTAGCTGCTAACTTAGAAAAAGAATATGGTGTAAAAGCTGTTGGTATTCGTGCTGACATCACTGACACTGAAATGGTTGATGCTTGTGTTGACAAAGTTATGGAAATCTTCGGACGTGTTGATATCTTAATCAACAATGCAGGAACTGGTGGAGTTATCCCAGCTGAAGATATGCCAGATTCAACTTTCCAAAATGAAATGAATATCGACTTATTCGGTACATTCAAATTCGCTAGAGCAGTTGCTAAGAAAGCAATGTTACCAGCTCATTATGGACGTATCATCAACATCGCTTCTATGTATGGTCTAGTAGGAAATAAGATCGCTCCTACAGCTTGCTACCATGCAGCAAAAGGTGGAGTTGTAAACTTAACTAGAGCATTAGCTGCTGAATGGGGAGAAAAAGGAATCAACGTTAACTCAATCTGCCCAGGTTACTTCTATACTCCATTAACAGTTGAAACATTAAATTCTGAATTCTTCCAGAATTATGCTAAGACTATGATCCCACTTTCTCGTTATGGTAACGAAGGTGAATTAGATACAGCTGCTATCTTCTTAGCATCTCCAGCATCAAGCTATGTAAATGGACAAAACATCGCTGTTGATGGTGGATACACTTGCATGTAATTAAATTACGCAATTAAAGACATGGTTAGCCATGTCTTTTTTGTTTAAAAAAAGAAATAGGAGTGATCCTATTTCTTTGCTTTTTCTTGTGCTCTTTTATCGTTAATGATCTTAATATGATCATTTGTGATCAAGGTTACATTATTTTCCTTTGCCCAGTCAATACAACCATTTAAAACCGTTTTTAAGAATGGTCTAGGTACTTTCACAAAGTTACTTAAGGCTTCATCAGTAAATTTAATAGTATCTGAACATCTTTCTGCAGCATATTTAATTGAACTTAGATCTACTTCCTTTGGAGCAGGGATAGGTTCAGCTACTGGTTTAGTCAGCTTAGGAAATGGAGTATACCAGAAGTTAGTAGAATCACGATAACCATAATCTACAGGTACAGGTGGGAAGTCTTTCTTTGTTACACCCTTTATAATTGCGTTATAGTACTTTTCCTTCATTAATATTTTATCGATATAAAGAATCATATGAGCCCCGTATTTAGAGGTGATCCCGTTAAAATTATTATATGGTCCTGGATGTCCATCATCAATATCTTCTACCTTAAACTGATCTGCATTTTCCAGATCACTAGCCCATGTACATTCAAACACCTGATAAGCTTCTTTTATAACCTTTGGTCTTAGAGGATCTGTTGGATCAGCAATTCCATCTTCTACTTCAAAAGCTAGATCCTTCATTTTTTCGTCACTTGGGCCAGGATAGCCTAAACGTACTGCTTCCTTGAAGGTTTCCTTTTCATCTGTGATAAAATTAATAGCGCATTTATGGGTACGCATAATATTCATACATGTATTAGAGGTATTACGACATTGTAAAAGCATAGCATAACGATCCTTACCAGCAATATAGTAAGGAAAACATAAAGAATAGGTTCCAATATTTAAAGAACCATCTTCATTAACAGTAGAAATACATACTGTTGGCATTGGGAAAAAAGATGATGTCTGATAAAAATTATCTACGATACGTAAATCTTTGAATGAACTCATTTTAGTCCCTCCTTTCAAATAAAATTATACTCCTTTTTTAAAGGTTGGCAAATGGAAGTCTTGATTTCTATTTTGTTTATGATTAAAATAATAATTAAGGAGGGAAGAGCTATGTATAAAAGTAAAGTCCATTCTCGTTTATTAGAATACCTGGAAACCGTCAATAAAAACAGCAGTGACTATACCATTGCGAAAGTTCTTTTGGAACATATTAATGAATTCCCTGATATTACGCTAGAACAGATTGCCAGTTTATCCTATAGTGCCCCAAGCAGTGTTACTAAATTCTGTAAAAAAATAGGATATGGTTCCTTTAAAGAGATGCGATATGATGTAGAGGGATATTCTACTCATTTCATTGGAAGTGAGTTAAATTATAATTCTTTACATAGCTATATTGATGAATTCCATCAGATGGAAGTGAATAATGATCAGGATATTCTTTCTAAGCTGAATATCGAAATGGTCTATGAATTAGCATTAAAGATCAAGAAAGCAAAAAAGATCTGTATTCTGCAGGCTTCTTATAATCATAATATTGTATCCTTTCTTTCAGAGATCCTGATCGTCCATAATAAAATCGCTGTATCAATCAATCGCAGTAATGATCAAGCCTTTTTAAAGGAGAATATTCAAGAGAGTGATCTGGTGATTTTAACTTCCCTTACTGGAGATTATGTTCATAAAAGAAAAGAATTCCTGGATACAATTGAACAGCCTCTTTATATATTATCTGGAGAACAGATCTTAGATTATAAATGTATTTATCCAGATCATTATCTTGCTTTATTTAATTCATACTATAATTCACAGAGATATATCTATATTATCGCTTTACTGCTGGATTTCTATTTAAACCAATAGTCCCAGAAAACTGGGACTATTTTAGTAATTGATGGGCATTGTTATAAAAGATCTCTAAGTGATCATCACATTCCTGTATTGTATTTTCTAATTGCTTTAAAATAGCTGCCTGAGGAGTAAAAGGATAATCACTGCCATAGACGATATGATCTATAGATGCATATTGGCATAATAGATCATAATTAAACTTTGAATATCCAGCAATATCAAAATATAATGATTTCATCATTGCCTTGATATCTAATGGATAATCTAAGACTCCTAAATGATTCATCAAAGGAAGTAAACCACTTCCTCTTTCTACGATCATAGGTAAAAAAGAACCACAATGAGGAACGATCACCTTGATCTTTGGATACCTTTCAAAGAACTGATTTCCTCCCATATTTAAGATCGCTCTAGTGGTATCTACTAAAAACTCAAATAGAGGAACTGTCTTAGAAGCATAGGTATTAGCGATTGGTTCAGGTTTATGAGGATGGATCTGTAAAATGACCTTTCTTTGATTTAATACTTCCATTAAGGGATCCATCTTAGGATCTCCTAAGTATAATCCTCTTGAATTACTGGCAATCTTAATGCCATCAGCATGTAAAACATCTAAAGCATAGATTGCTTCTTGAATGGAGGCTTCAACATCTGGTAAAGGAAGAATAGCACTAAACCCTATTTGATCAGGGTATTTTGCTTTTAAAGAAGCTAAATACTCATTTAGATGACGAATGATCAGAAGACTGTTTTCATGATCCTCCTCAAAATAAGGATGAGGAGAAGAAATGGAACAAAGACAATATTCGATATTTCCTTCTTTCATAAAGTTTAATAGCTTTTCTTCACTAAAAGATGGTAAAGGCATCACATCTTCATTTAAAGCATGATGTTTTTCTAAAAAATCTCTATATTCCTGTGTAACTACATGTACATGCATATCTATTATTTTCATAGTTTCTCCCTTCTATAGAACCATGATCAAGGTTCCAATTCCAATTAATATACAGCCAATAATAGATTTGAAATTAACTGGTTCATGTAAGAAGATAAAGGCTAATATCAAGGTAAGTACTACACTTAATTTATCGATAGGTACTACCTTACTGGCTTCACCGATCTGTAAAGCTCTATAGTAACATAACCAGCTGATTCCAGTAGCTAAACCTGATAAAATTAAAAAGATCCAGCTTTTCTTTGAAATAGCAGTGATCCCTCCCTGATTATTCGTAATAAAAACCATCAGCCAGGCAAAGAGTACTACCACAATGGTACGAATAGCAGTAGCAAGATTAGAATTAACTCCATCAATTCCTATTTTAGCTAGAATAGAAGTTAAAGCAGCAAAGATTGCTGATAAAAACGCAAAAATCATCCACATAATTGATCCCTCCTGTCTCTATTATAATATAGAAGAATAAAGTAAAAAAGTAGGTTTCCCTACTTTATATAAGATAATAATTCGTTGGGAGTGGAAACAATTGTTTTTGCTCCTTTTTCTTTTAAGAATGCTTCATCTCTAAAACCATAGCTTACAGTGATCAATTCAATATTGGCATTTCTTGCTGTTTCAATATCCACTTCACTATCCCCAATATAAAGACTATCCTTGATCTCTATTCCAAGATGGCTGCAGACCTCATAAATACTATCAGGATATGGCTTTTTACGCACGTTTTCTCTCATTCCAGCTACATAATCAAAGATTCCTGGGAAATAGCTCTCACATAAGGATTGAACGGCATAATCGCTTTTATTGGATACTACAGCTAAGAGATAGCCTTCTTTTTTTAACTGTTTCATTACTTCTATAATTCCGTTATAGGGTTTAGTTTCAATATTACAGTGATCCTTGTAGTAGTCATTAAAGTCTTCAAAAGCAAGATCGATAAAGTCTTTTTGACAGATAGGGGGTAAAGCTAGCTCTACTAAGTGATAGATCCCATTTCCCACAAAGCTTCTGACTTCTTCTCTGGTACGATCTGGCAGATGACTTTTTCTTAACATATAATTAGTAGCCTGATATAGATCTTCAAGGGTATCTAGGATGGTTCCATCCAGATCAAAAATAACGAGTTTCATTATAAATTCCTTTCAATGGTAGGAATAATATAATCTAAGCTGATATGATCAAACTTTTTAGTTGGCTTTGGATTTTCTATCACATAATCTCCTACCATATAAACCTCCAAGCCAGCCTGATTTCCACATAATCCATCTTCTACTTCATTATTTCCAAAGACAATAACTTCATCTGGACTTAAATCAAACTTGATCAGCAGATCTATAAAGTAATTTGCATTAGGCTTTGAATAATAGCTGTTTTCATAAGTAGAGATATAATCAAAATCTTCTTCCTTTAACCCTACAAAATTCATTCTTCCTAGAGTTGCGATCTTAGGGAAAATAGGGTTAGTAGATAAAATTACGAATAAATCATTTTCTTTACAGAAATCAATAATTTTTCTTACATAAGGATTTTCCTTACAGATACTTTTAGTATTTAAGAATTCATTACGGTAGAAATCTTCAAAGATCTTCTGATCCTTTAGGTGTTCCTTTCCATAGACTTCTTCAAAATATTTCCAGAAGACCTCTTCATTAGTATAGTCTCCATCATTTTGCATCATTCTTTTAGTTCCTTCCCAGATCGTTCCAATTAGTTTTTTTGGTTCATAGCCTAAGGGAGCAACTTTTTGAACTAATAATTGAAAGTACATTTTCGTAAATTCATTTTCATCAAAGGGTAATAATGTCCCATCTAAATCAAAAAATACAGCTTTCAGCATAATTAACACCTCCAATAAAGCTTTTTATATAATATCTAGGATAAATCTGGAACAATGGTTGTATTTGGTTCCAGCCATCCTTTATTTAATTTTTCAATCAAAGCATCTCCAATAGCAGCAGACAAGGTAGAAACATTGTTGTTGATATAGTCAATATCTGAACTATTGATAAAGCCTAATTCAATCATTACAGAGATCGTGCTATTTCCACGAATGCTTCTTAGTCTTGTTCCATCCAGTAAACCTCTATTATTAGTATATCCTACAGAGGATAGATGGGATAGGATCATATTGGCCAGATCCTTAGAATCACTGTATTTAGGATTATAGAAGCAGCTAAATCCATAGGCAGGATTAGAGGCTGAATCAATATGAATCGAACAGTATAAGGCTGCATTATATTGATAACCTAAAGCAGCTCTAGCAGTTAGATCATTGGTTAAGGTTGTTCCATTATAGGTATAGGAAGAACGAGCTAATTCATAATCACCAGTTCTTGTATAGATGACATTGATTCCTTTAGAGCTTAAATAATTTCCTATGGCTAAGGCATAGGTTAAAGTAATATTCTTTTCAATATTACTTCCATAGCTTGCTCCTGGATCACTTCCTCCATGTCCTGCATCAATAATAACAGTATTACTTGTATTACATAGCGTTACACCACTACCAGTAACTGCTGGAGTTGTGGTATTAGTAGTATTGCAGTGCTAGCAGGAGCTTGTTCTTGTTGGCTTTCTGACGAAGTTTCTGTTGTTTCCTTTGCTTCTTCTTGGACTGTTTCCTCAGTTGTCTGCTTCTGTTCTTCTTTAATT
>R17__coassemble_122_pt1 | contig 91020 bp, 87 predicted proteins | sample R17__metabat2_high_PE_012 | metagenome-assembled genome bin R17 | reverse complement strand
AAAATGTTTCCCTATGAATGGTCCAATTGTCTTGTAACAGATATCGATCATGTCAGTTCAGATGTAGAAGCATTCTGGAATTCACTAAAAAAATGAGGTTATCCATTGATAGCCTCATTTAATTCATTTAGATAGATCCATCTTTCTGTTGTTTCTTCTAGCTGTTTTTCAAGTTCCTTTTGTTGATGTACAAGTTCCATAACAAGATTATAATTATCTGACTGTTGATTCATTTTAACCTCGATCTCTTTGAGCTGTTCTTCAAGTTCCATCAGCTTTTCATCGATCGTCTCAAATTCTTTCTGTTCCTTATAGGTCATTTTTAATTTTTTCTGTTTAACATATTCCTTTTTAGGCTTTTCATTTTTCTTAACAGAATGATTTTCAACCTTATAGTAAGCTCCTGGATAGACTTTGATCTTTCCATTTCCTTCAAGATAGAAGGTTGTATCCACGATATTATCTAGAAAATAACGGTCATGTGATACAGTAATAATAATTCCCTGAAATTCCGATAAATATTTTTCTAATATATTTAAGGTAGGAATATCCAGATCATTTGTAGGTTCATCTAATAATAAAACATTAGGTTTTTTGATCAGTGTAGCAATCAGAGATAATCTTCTTTTTTCCCCTCCAGATAAGCTTTCTATTTTAGTAGCATAGCTATTTTCATCAAAAAGGAAATCTTCCAGTAACTGTTTTGAACTTAATCCATCATTATCATGATTGATTTCCTTTACGAAATCAAAAACCTTCATATTATAATCCAGGAATTCATTCTCCTGTGAAAAATATCCAATTTTAACCGTTTCTCCAATTGTAACCTTACCAGCATCTGGAAGCAGCTGACCAACGATCAGCTTTAATAGGGTTGTTTTCCCAATTCCATTTTTCCCTACGATCCCTATACGACTGTTACTGTTAAAATTATAACTAAAATGATCCACCAGATTTAAAGAATCAATAGAATAACAGATATCATCTAATTCAATAGTTTTACCACCCAGTCTTGTATAATAAGGGGTAAAAGAAATATCATCTGCTAAGACAATATCATCGATATTAGATAAAGCTTCAAAGTTTTCTAGTCTTGCTTTCTGTTTAGTCGTTCTAGCTTGACAGCCTGCATGTACCCATTGGATCTCTTTACGCAGAAATTTTTTTCTTTTGCTTTCCTGTGCTAGCATTTTAGTAATACGATCCTGTTTCTGTAATAGGTATTTTGTATAGTTAGCTTCATAAACATTTAAATCCTGAAAATCAATTTCCACAATACGATTTACTATTTTTTCCAGAAAATAACGGTCATGGGTTACCATTAAGATAGCTTTGGTGAATTCCATTAGCTTCTTTTCTAGAAAGGTGATCATTTCATAGTCTAAATGATTAGTTGGTTCATCTAAAATTAGAAGATCACATGGCTTGATCAATCCTAAAGCTAAGGAAACTCTTTTTTTCTGTCCACCAGACATGTTTTCCATAGGATCATTGATATTTTCTATTCCCAGCTGATAAAGAATAGAAGTGATCATATAATCTTCTATCTCTTCATTTTCAAGATTTCTTGAAATATAACTGAAAGGAGTATCTCCTTCAATGAGCTTGACCTCCTGATCCACATAGTTAACCTTATAATTTTTACCTTTAATATAACAGCCTGATGGAATATCAAGATTAGCAATGGCTTTTAAAAAGGTTGATTTTCCATTTCCATTTTTTCCGATAATTCCAATTTTATCTTTTTCATTAATTACGATCTTTGCATCCTTTAAAAGCGTTTTAGCCCCAGTTTGCAATGTTAAATCTTTAATAGTTAATAACATATATCATCCCTCGATTTTCTATTCTATTTCATTTTTTCAAAAATTACAATAATAACTCAAAAATAAAGTTTTAAGTTTTCAAGACTTTCAATTTCATGTATAATAGATTATATAAGGATGTGACACAATGAATAATATAATTAAATTTTTACCAATAGGAGGGCAGGCAGAACTAGGGAAAAATATGACTATATTCACCATTAATGATGAAAAGTTTATTATTGATGCTGGATATCGTATCCCTGAATCAGAAAAATTAGGAGTAGATACCATTATTCCAAGCTTTGAGTATATCATTGAAAGACAGGATGAATTTAAAGGTATATTTATTTCTCATGGACATAATGATTGCATGGCAGCCATCTCATATTTACTAAAGGAAGTAGATCTACCGATCTATACTTCCAGTCTAACAGCTGATCTGATTGAAGAGATCGTAGGACACTATAACCGTAAATCAAATAATAATATAAAGCCAAGAATCAATCGTATTCATCGTAATGATTCCATAAAAGTTGGTAGTGTAAATATTAAGGTATTTCCACTTACTCATTCTATTCCAGGAGCTATTGGATTTGCTTTTGAAACACCATATGGCTATCTGGTTCATTTAGGAGAGTATATGATCGATTTTGGGGCACCAGATTATTTTAGAACAGATGTTCAGTCTTTAATGGAAATTGGAAATAAAGGAGTATTAGCTTTATTTGCAGAAAGCACCTATGCAATTAAAACTGGCTATACTGCTCCATATCATAAAATCTATGATCTATTAAAGCCTATCTTTGAAGAAGCATCAGGAAGAATTATTATTGCTTCCTACGCTCAAAATATTTTTAGAATGAAAGAAATCATAGAAATCTGCCGTCATTATAACCGTAAGCTGGTTATTTATGATCGCAATAAATATGATACCACTAATATATTGCTAAGAAGCTTAAATAAAGGGAAATATCAGGAGATCCTGAATTCAGACAATGTGATCGTGGATAATGATGCAATTGGAAAGGACCATCAGCTTGTTATTTTGTTAACAGCTGATCCAACTCGCTTATATCGTGATATTAATAATATCATTCAGGGAGAAGATGAAATATTAGCATTTGATCCTTCTGATACATTTGTTATGACATGTGCTTCTGTACCTGGAACAGAAAAAATAGCTGCTAAGGTTATAGATGAACTTTATAAAACAGAGGCTAAGATCATTAACTTTAAAAACAATAATATCTTAAGTATGCATGCTTCTCAGGAAGATCTAAAAGTAGCATTGCAGATCTTTAAGCCTAAATACTATTTTCCAATCCGTGGTGAATTCCAGCATTTTATTGCCAATGAAGAAATTGCTTTAGAGATGGGAATTCCTCCTGAAAATATTATTGTTGCTGATAATGGGGAAGAAATTACCTTTAGAGATGGTGAACTGATTCCAAATCGTACTTTATACGAGATCGAAGATGTTATGATCGATGGGATTGGAATAGGGGATGTAGGAGATAAGGTTATTGATGATCGTATTCAATTATCAAAGGATGGAGTTGTAGTGATCGGAATTACAGTTAATGATGATCGAGAAATCGTAACCTATACTGATGTACAGACCAGAGGATTTGTCTATTTAAAAGATAGTGAACATGTTGTAAAAGAAATTATACGTTTATCAGAAGAAACAATACATGAATTCAGACATGATTATTCTGTAGATAATAATGATATACGTCTTTATATACGTGATCGTGTATCTCGCTATATTTTTAAAGCTACTGGTAAGAAACCAGTTGTACTTCCAGTAATTATTGAATTAAACTAATAGAGAAAGGAGAATATCCTTTTTCTTTTTGTTTTTTTAAAAGTATGCTATAATAGAGAAACAAGGAGTGATAGTATGGCAAAAAAGAAAACGAAAAAAGATTCGTCCAAGAAACCAAAAGTGAAATTATCCGTTCACTTGAATGATAGATTTAAAAAGCCTTTAGCAATATTTTTTATATTTTTAGTAATTATTGGTGTCGGTAAATTTGGGTTTGTAGGAGAATGTGTATATGCTGCAACTCATTTTGTCTGTGGGTATTTTAACTACTTACTTTATATATTAATTATTCTGGAATGCATTTATTATCTGGTAAATACTAAGTTTATTCCCTATACAAAATACTTTTTATCCTGTACCCTGATTACATTCGGATTGTTGATTATCTTAAGTGGTTTAGATGAAAGTGTAAGTGGATTTCATGCCTTAGCCTTTTTCCTGGATTGTACAGGGGGCTTTTTAGGAAATTTCTTATATTCATTATTGAGTTTCCTATTTGCTTTTAAAGGAACCATGATCCTTGCAGCAATACTGATCATCTGTGGTTGTATAATATCAGGATTAGAATTATTTGAAAAATATGGTTATCTGCTTGAAGGAGATGACGATGAAGAGTTCGAAATTGAAATTCCTGATATTTCCAAGGCTCAAAAAGAAAAGAAACCAAAAAAGACAGTCAAGCAAGAAGAAAAGGTGGCTGAACCAAAGACTCCTTTCTTTGAACTATTTGGAGAGGATGACGATGATGAGATGGCTTTTCAGACCTTACCAAAGAAGGAAAAGAAAGAAGAAGAGGAGATTACTGTACCAACCCCTTCATTGTCTCAGGTAAATATTGGAAAGGATAATCCTAATCATAAGATCAGAGAAAACTATTCTGATTATCAGTTTCCTCCAATTACTTTATTAAATGCTCCTGTCAGCAATGATTCAGCTAATCAGTCTAAGAACTTTGCGAAGGAAAATGGTATTAAACTAAAAACTGCCCTGCAGGAATTTGGGGTAAAGGCTGATATCAGTAATATCTATATTGGACCTACTGTTATTAAATATGAATTGACTCTGGAAACGGGAACAAAGGTAAATCAGATCAAAAACCTTCATGATGATATACAGCTTGCCTTAGCAACTAAGGATATCCGTATTGAAGCCCCAATTCCAGGTAAATCTGCAGTTGGAATTGAAATTCCAAATACTATTTCAACAACCGTTACATTTAGAGAAATCATGGCAGGGTGTCCAAAAGATGATAATAAGCTATTGATTCCTTTAGGAAAAGATGTAATGGGAAATCTGATTTTCATGAAATTAAATGAAATGCCCCATCTATTGATCGCTGGAGCTACTGGTTCAGGTAAATCTGTATGTATCAATACAATCATCTGTTCTATATTAATGAAAACTAGACCAGATGAAGTTAAACTGCTGTTAGTCGATCCTAAAAAGGTTGAATTAGCAAACTATGATGGCATTGCTCATTTATTAAGACCAGTTGTTACTGATCCTAAGAAGGCAAGTGTAGCTTTACGTACCATTGTTGAAGAAATGGAAAACAGATATGAACTGTTTGCCAAATACAATGTTCGTAATATGGCAAAATACAATGAAGTAATTAAGCTAAAAAAGCTTGAAGATCCTGAATTAGAGGATGATGTAATTCCTTATATTGTTGTTATTCTTGATGAATTAGCTGATTTAATGATGGTGGCAAGTAAAGATGTTGAAGATTGTATTATGCGTATTACTCAGATGGCTCGTGCTGCTGGGATCCATTTAATCGTTGCTACTCAAAGACCTTCAACAGATGTTATTACAGGGGTTATTAAGGCTAATATTCCTTCACGTATTGCTTTTGCAGTAAGCTCTGGAGTAGATTCAAGAACAATTCTAGATACCACAGGAGCTGAAAAGCTGCTTGGAAGAGGGGATATGTTATATAGTCCAATGGGAGTTAGTTCCCCAGCTCGTCTGCAGGGTGCCTTTGTATCAGATGAAGAGGTCAATAGAATCGTTGAGTATGTATTAAATCAGAAAAAAGCAGATTATGATGATAAATTTGTAAATCTAGAAGCTTCTACTAAAAATAGTGGTTATGATGATGAGGATGAAGAATATGAAGATTGCAGAGATTTTGTAATCAGAACTCAAAAAGCAAGTGCCTCAATGCTGCAAAGACAATTCCATATCGGCTATAATAAAGCTGCAAGAATTATGGATCAGCTGGAAGCTAATGGAGTTATAGGTCCACAGATTGGTTCAAAACCAAGAGAAGTTTATATACGTGGATATCATGAGGAAGATATATAATGGATAAAGAAATCAATGGTTTACATTTACATGTAATTAAGACTCAAAAATTTAAAACCATCACGATTTCCCTTAAATTCACTAATTTACTTGAAGAGAACACAGCCTATAAAAGAACAATGATTTCTTTTCTAATGGCCTCTTCTAGTAAGAAATATCCAAATAATTATGCTTTAGCAAGAGCATTAGACTATTTATATGGGGCTGTTTTTTCAACTAAATCTAGTTGTAAAGGACAGTCTCATGTCATTCATACTTATCTTGAAGGAATCGATCCTTCCTATATTGATGATGATCATTATCTAATAGACCTGATCGATATTCTACAGGAAATCATTATGCATCCTAATGTAGATGAAAACGGCTTTGATAGACAAAGCTTTGAAATCTGTAAGGATGAATATGCTTTAAGATTTGAAGAGGATAAGGATGATAAGAATGCATATGCTACTGAAAAGCTATTTGAATATATGGGAGAGAATACTCCTTTAGCAGTTGAATCCTATGGGAAGGAAGAACAGGTTAAGCTTTTAGATCCTTTGGATCTGAAAAATTACTATTTTGAAATGTTAGAAAAGGATCGTAAGGATCTTTATATTGTTGGAAATATAAATGATGAACAGATCGAGATGATTGAACAAAAGCTATGTTTTCCAGAAAAAATCTATCATTATCCAAGCTGTTATACTTTTAAAAGCAGTAAGAATCAGGTATTAGAAGTTATTGAAGATCAAAATATCACCCAGACACGTCTTTTAATGGGGTATACGATCAATGGTAATTTTTTAACTGATAATAATGTGGATTATGTTTTATTGAACGGTATTCTGGGAGGTTTTTCGCATTCTCTTTTATTTAAAACGATTCGTGAAAAATACAGCTTATGCTATTCTATTGATTCTCATTACGATGCCTTTAATGGGGTGATCACGATCAATGCTGGAATCGAAGATTATGATATTGAGCGTGTTAAGGAATTAATTTCACAGATCATTGAGGATATTATTTTAGGAAACTTTGATGAAGAACTATTAGAAATCACCAAAACTATGCTGATCAACTCAGCAAAGGTAAGTGTCGATGATCCTTACTCTATGATCGCTAAAAGCTTTAATAAGGATCTATGTAATTTAAAAAGCAGTTATTCAAATATAGAGGCTTTAAATGCTCTTACTAAAGCACAGATCTGTAACGCTGCAAAATCAATGAAGAGAGATACAGTATTTATTTTAAGAGGAAGTAACAATGAAGATTAGATATGATTCAGATATTAAGGAAACCATTTATGAAAAAAGAATGTCCAATGGGTTACAGGTATTTCTTCTTCCTAAAGCCAAATTTCAAAAATTTTATGGCATTATAGGAGTTAATTTTGGCTCTTTGGATACCTGCTACAAAAAGGATGGAAAGCTTTATAAGGTAAAGGATGGAAGTGCTCATTTTCTTGAACATAAAATGTTTGAATCCTCTTTAGGGGATTATGATGATCTGTTTTCAAAATATGGTGCTACCACGAATGCTTTTACTTCTTTAACTCAGACAAATTACCTTTTTGAATGTGATAGTCATCTAAATGAATGTATAAAGCTTCTTCTAGATATGGTATCAAAACTAGAAATCAGTAAGGAAAGTATTGAAAAAGAAAAGGGGATCATTATTGAAGAGATCCATTCCTATGATGATGATTATAGTTGGGTCAGCTATTTTAAAAATATTTCTAATTTATACTATGAACATCCTATTACCATAGATGTAGCAGGAAGTGAAGAAAGCGTAAAAAATATGTTACCTAGTGATCTTCAACAATGCTTTGATGCCTTTTATCATCCAGCTAATATGGTTTTATTTGTGACAGGACCTTTGAATGGAAATGAAACGATGGAGATGATTGAACAGTATACCACTACTCTAAAATATTCACCCTATACGATAGAAAAGGTAATAGATTATCATGAAAAGGATACTGTTTATAAAAAAGAAGAAATAATCTATCGTGACATTGCTTTAGAGAAAATCAATCTATCGATTAAAATAAAACAGGATGACAATGATCCTAAGAAAATTCTAAAAAAAGAAATTGGCATGAATATCCTGTTGGATATCTATTTTGCGAAAAGCTCTTTAAATTACCTGGACTGGTTAAATAGGGGAATCATCAATGATTCATTTGGTTATTCCTACTCTCAAGGCAGAGATTACAGCTATCTGCAGTTAGAGCTGGAAAGTGAGAATATCGAACAATTTGAAAAAGAAGTAATATTCTTCTTAAATGATCTAGAAGCATTTAAGGTAACAGATGAAGACTTTGAAGTTCAAAAAAGAAAAAATATCGGTTATCTGATCTCCATGTTCAATTATCCAGATGGAATCGCAAATACCTTTGTAAGATATTATTTTGATAGGATCGATGCTTTTGATTTATTAAAGGAAGCAAAGACCATTACTAAAGAAGAGGTATTAAGCTATCGTCATTTATTGGATACAGAGAATATATCTATATGCAAAGTCAAGAAAAAATCATTTACTAAAAAATAAAAGTATGCTATATTATAAGTGTCTAGAGGTTAAAACGAATTTCCTACATATTAGATTTGGGAATCTGATTTACCACTTGTGTGTTGAAAGCCCATCTTAGAATGGGGATCCTAATCATTTGGAAAAGATGCCCACCTGTACTTAACAGGGATAATCATACGCCTCTAGGCGTTTTTATTTTGAAGAAAAGAGGACAGACAATGGATGAATTAATAAAACAGATCAATTATCTTGCGAATAAAAAGAAAACTGTTGGACTTACTGAAGAAGAAGCTAAGCTTCAACAGGAGCTTAGAAAAGAATATATTAAAATCTTTAGATCAGGTCTTGAACAACAGCTATCTAATATAAAAGTTGTTGATTCAAAGGGAAATGATGTAACCCCAAAGAAAAAAGATAAAGCGCTTAACATCAACTAAAAGCGGTTACGTGAAAAATTAAACTTTTTATTTTCTAAAAAAGAATATACGAAACACTTTAGTTTGTGTATAATAGGTTTGTCTTAAAAGGGAGGGAAATTATCGTGGATATTAATCAATTATCAGTCGCAACAATTCGTTCTTTAGGAATCGATATGATCAATAAAGCAAATTCTGGTCACCCAGGAATGGTACTTGGATCAGCACCTGCTTTATACACATTATTTACAAAGGAAATGAACATTAACCCTGAAAATACTGAATGGTTCAACAGAGACCGTTTTGTCTTAGCTTCAGGACATGCATGTGCATTATTATATAGCTTATTACACTTATCTGGTTTTGAAATCTCTTTAGATGATTTAAAACAATTCAGACAATGGGGTTCAATTACTCCAGGACATCCTGAATACCATGTTACACCTGGGATCGATGCTTCATCAGGACCTCTAGGTCAAGGTATTCCAACTGCTACAGGTATGGCAATTGCTGAACGTGCTTTAGCTACTCGTTACAATAAGCCAGGATTTGATATTGTTAACCACTATACTTATGTATTATGTGGAGATGGAGATTTACAGGAAGGGGTAACTTATGAAGGATGCTCTCTTGCTGGAAAATACAAATTAGGTAAATTAATTGTAATCTATGATTCAAACAAGGTTACTTTAGATGGTCCAATTGAATTATCATTCAATGAAGACGTTAAGAAGAGATTTGAATCATGCCATTGGCAGGTATTAGAAGTTGAAGATGGAAATGATATTGAAGCAATCGCTAAAGCTATTGAAGAAGCTAAAGCAGATACTGAACATCCATCTATCATTATTAACCATACTATTATCGGATATGGTTCAAAGAAACAGGGAACAAGTGCTACTCATGGTTCTCCTTTAGGAAAAGAAGACGGTAAGTATGCAAAATTATCTTATGGTTTCGATCATGAAGATTTCTATGTTCCAGAAGAAGTATATCAGCATTTCAATGATACAGTAGTAGCAAGAGGTAAAAAAGCTAATAGTGAATATAACGATATGCTGATCAGATACTATAGAAAGTATCCTAATCTATTTAAATCATTTATGCATGATGTATTAGAAGATATGGTTTTAGACTATGATTCATTTATGCCTAAATTTGAAGTTGGACATTCTGAAGCAACAAGATCTATCTCAAATAAATGCATCAATGCTATTGCTGCTCAATATCCATCATTATATGCAGGAGCTGCTGATCTATCTGCTTCCACTAAATCAAATATTTCTGGTGCTGAAGCATTTACTGCAGATAACTACAGTGGTAGAAACTTCTACTATGGTATTCGTGAGTTTGCCATGACAGCTATGATGAATGGGATGACATTACATGGTGGTATGAGAGTAATCTCAGGTGCCTTCTGTGTATTCAGCGATTATTTAAAAGCTGGTCTAAGAATGTCATGCTTAATGTCTCTTCCAATTGTTTTAGCTTTAACTCATGATTCAGTTGCAGTAGGGGAAGATGGTCCTACTCATCAGCCAATCGAACAGCTGGCAACATTAAGAAGTATGTTAAACCTTCGTGTATTAAGACCTTGTGATGCCAACGAAACAGTTGCTGCTTACCAGGTAGCTATGGAAACAAGAGATCGTCCTTCAGTATTATTATTAACTAGACAGAATCTTGTTAACCAGGCTAATTCAAGCTTTGAAGGAGTAAGCCATGGTGCTTATGTGATCTCAGCTGAAAAAGAAAGATTAGATGCAATCTTAATGTCATCTGGTTCTGAAGTTGATTTATGTATCCAGGCTCAATCTAAATTATTAGAAGAAGGAATCGATGTTCGTGTTGTTTCAATGCCTTCATTTGATTTATTCGATCTACAGTCTGATGAATATAAAGAATCAGTATTACCAAAATCATGCAGAGCTCGTTTATCAGTAGAAATGGCTACTTCATATGGTTGGGGTAAATATGTTGGATTAGATGGATTAAGTATGTCAATTGACTTATATGGTGCATCTGCTCCAGCAGCAAAGGTAATCAGTGAATATGGATTTACTGTTGAAAAGGTTATCGAAAACGTTCATAAATTAGTAAAATAGTTTATTTTTCAATAAAAGGATAAGTTTTATGCTTATCCTTTTTTATCTTTTTATTTTACAATCATATTGAATTATGATATACTAGTAACAGTTTTTTAGTATTGGAGGAATTAATAATGAATGCATATGTTTCTGGAATCCTTTGCTTATTAGTAGGATTAATCGCAGGTTTCTTTGCTGCTAGATGGTATTTCAAGAGAGAATTAAGAAAGAACCCACCTATCAACGAAAAAATGATTCGTGCAATGTTCATGCAAATGGGTAGAAAACCAACTGAAGCTCAAATTAGACAAATCATGAAATCAATGAATGCTAATTATAAATAAAATAAGAGGAAACTCTTATTTTTTTGTTTCAAAAAAAAGAAACATTTCTGTTTCTTTTACATCCATTTGATCTTACTTTCTGTATGATCCATTAATCTCTTGATATTAGCACGATGACGATAGATCAGAAATGCACTTAAAAAGATATTGATCACTAATGCTACTGGATTACCTATAATAAAAGGAGTTAAGATAACCATTAAAACAGAGGCACACATTGATGAAAGTGAAACATATTTTGTGATCTTCAACATTCCTAAGAAAAATAATCCAACGATAGCAAACATCAGGAAATTAGTTCCCAACAGATAACCAAATAATACAGATACAGCCTTCCCACCCTTAAAGTTAGCAAAGATCGGGAAACAGTGTCCTAATACACAGCTGATTGCTACATAATAAATACTATTAGCAGGCAGATAATCGATCAAGAGACGGGCAATCGATACTGATATGCAGCATTTTAAAATATCAAGAATAATACAGGCAAGACCGGCTTTATAGCCTAAAACTCTTCCAGTATTTGTTCCTCCAAGATTACCTGAGCCATGTTCTCTAACATCTACTCCATAAAATACTTTTCCTATAACTAATGCAAATGGAATTGAACCATACAGATAGGCAAATACCATTAAACATAATAAATAAACATAATTCATAAAATCAACTCCTAACTAACATTATACAAGTAACAACCCTAAAAAGCAAACAAAAACAGGATAGAATAATAAGCCTTGAAATTTGCATTTGTTTAAATTTTATGCTATGATATCTAGGCACTTAAATTTTAGAAAGGATGATCGTATGGCAAAGAAAGTAACAAATACTTATGATGATTCAAGTATTCAAATATTAGAAGGATTAGATGCTGTCAGAAAAAGACCAGGGATGTATATCAGTTCAACTGATTCACGTGGTTTACATCATTTAGTCTGGGAAATTGTAGATAATGCAATCGATGAAGCTTTATCAGGTTATGGAGATCTGATCCAGGTTACCATTGAACAGGATAATAGTATCACCGTTGAAGATCATGGTAGAGGATATCCAGTTGGAAAGCATTCCTCTGGTAGAAATACAACAGAAGTTATTTTAACCGTACTGCATGCTGGTGGTAAATTCTCAAGTGATGGAGGATATAAAACTGCTGGTGGTTTACATGGTGTAGGAGCCAGCGTTGTAAATGCCTTATCATCTTATTTAGAGTTAACTGTATGCAGAGATGGGAAAATGTATTATCAGAAATTTGAAAATGGTGGTAGTAAAATTGGAGAATTAAAACAGATCGGTAAAGCTGATCATACAGGAACAAAGATTCACTTTCTTCCAGATCCAACTATCTTTTCCACAACTGTTTATTCATTTTCAACTATCTGTGAAAGAATGAAAGAAAGTGCCTTTTTATTAGGTGGAAATATTACAATTACTGTTGAAGATAAACGTAAAGACAAAAAAGAAACATATAACTATGCTAAAGGGATTGAAAGCTTTGTTGAAGATCTGAATGCTTTATCTAAAGGAATGCATCCTGTGATCAATATTTCAGGAACTGCAAATGATATCGATATTGATTTTTCCATGCAGTATGTAGATGATTATTCAGAAAGAATGCTAAGCTTCGTTAACCTTGTAAGAACCAGTGATGGGGGAACTCATGAGACAGGTTTAAAATCTGCTTTAACTAGAGTTTTTAATGACTATGCAAGAAAATATAACTTTTTAAAAGCTAAGGATAAAAATCTTGAAGGTTCTGATATTCGTGAAGGATTAACCTGTGTATTAAGTATTAAAGTACCAGAAAACCTTTTACAGTTTGAAAGTCAGGTCAAGTCTAAATTAGGTACAAATGTTGCCAGAACTGCTGTTGATAGTGTAATAGGTGAAAAACTAGCTTATTATCTTGAAGAAAATAAAGAGATCGCCAATAATCTTGTAGGAAAGATGATCAAGGCTTCCCAGGTAAGAGAAGCTGCCAGAAAAGCAAGAGAAGGAGCAAGAAATGGAAAAACCAAAAAGCAGGAAAAGATCCTAAGTGGTAAATTAGCTCCAGCTCAATCCAAGGACAAGAAGAAAAATGAACTGTATCTTGTCGAAGGAGATTCAGCAGGTGGTAGTGCAAAACAGGGAAGAGACCGTAAATATCAGGCTATTTTGCCTTTAAGAGGAAAAGTAATCAATACTGAAAAAGCCAGTAAAGAAGAGATCCTTAAAAATGAAGAAATAGCAACTATTATTAATACAGTTGGAGCTGGTTTTGGAAATGAATTTGAAATCAATGACTGCAACTACGATAAAATCGTTATTATGACCGATGCAGATACCGATGGGGCCCACATTCAGGTATTACTGTTAACATTCTTCTACCGTTTTATGAGACCATTAGTACAGGCTGGTAAAGTATATATTGCTTTACCACCACTATATAAAGTATCTAAAAAGGATGGAAAAAAGAATATTATTGAATATGCATGGGATGATGCAGAGCTAGAACAAAAGAAAAAGATCGTTGGCAGAGGTTATACGATCCAAAGATATAAAGGTTTAGGGGAAATGAATGCTGATCAGCTATGGGAAACAACCATGAATCCTGAAAGCAGAACCCTGATCCAGGTTAGTATTGAAAATTTCTCTTTAGCTGATAAAAGAGTATCTACCCTGATGGGAGATAAAGTAGAACCAAGAAGAGAATGGATCGAAGAAAACGTTCAATTCTCACTAGAAGATACATATACAATCGAATAGGAGGTAAAACATGTCTGATAAAAAAATCGTAATGCCCTTAGAAGATATAATGGGTGACCGTTTTGGAAGCTATTCTAAATATATTATTCAAGATCGTGCCTTACCTGATGTTCGAGATGGTTTAAAACCCGTACAAAGAAGAATTCTTTATGCTATGTACAAGGAGGGGAACACCCATAACAAGCCTTACCGTAAATCAGCTAAAACAGTAGGAAACGTGATCGGTAACTACCATCCTCATGGAGATACTTCTGTCTATGATGCAATGGTTCGTTTATCTCAGGAATGGAAAATGCGTGTTCCTCTTGTAGATATGCAGGGAAACAATGGATCAATTGATAATGACCCAGCTGCAGCCATGCGTTATACTGAAGCAAGATTATCTAAAATGGCTTTAGACCTTTTACAGGATATTGATAAGGAAACTGTTAATATGGCTCTTAACTTCGATGATACCGAATATGAGCCAACTGTATTACCTGCTAAATATCCAAATGTATTAGTTAACGGAGCTACAGGAATCTCTGCAGGATATGCTACAGATATTCCTCCACATAATTTTGAAGAGGTGATCGATGCTACAATTTATAGAATCAAACACCCAAAATGTAAATTTGAAGAATTACTTCAAATCGTAAAAGGACCTGATTTTCCTACTGGAGCAATCGTAGAAGGAAAAGAAGAAATTGCCAATGCCCTTAAAACAGGAAAAGGAAAGGTCATGGTAAGAAGTAAGGTCAGAATTGAAGAAACAAAAAATTTAAATGTAATTGTTGTAGATGAAATTCCTTACGAGGTCAATAAGGCTGATATGGTACGTAAAATTGATGAAATCCGATTTAATCGTGAAATCGATGGAATCGTGGAAGTCAGAGATGAATCAGACCGTAATGGACTAAGAGTCGTTATTGAAGTCAAAAAGGAAGCTAATGTACAGAACATATTAAATTATTTATATAAAAATACAGAACTGGCAAAGAATTACAGCTATAATATGGTAGCAATTAAAAATAAACGACCAGAATTAATGGGATTATCTGATATTTTAGATGCTTATATTGAACATGCCATCGACTTTACCACAAGAAGATGTAAATATGATTTAAATAAAGCTCAATCTAGAAACCATATTGTAGAAGGTTTAATGAAGGCGATCTCCATCCTAGATGATGTTGTACATACTATTCGTCATAGTAAAAACAAAATGGATGCGAAGATGAATCTGATCATTGAATATGGATTTTCTGAAGCACAGGCAGAAGCTATTGTAACATTACAGCTGTATCGTTTAACCAATACGGATATCGTAGCTTTACAAAATGAGCAGGCTGAACTAAATAAAACCATTACTGAATTAAATGAATTATTAGCTGATGAAAAAAAGATGAGAAAACATATTATTGCCTCATTGAACAATGAAAAGAAGGAACATAACTATCCACGTTTAACTGAGATCAAAGATGAAATCGAAGATACAAATATCGATAAGGAAGCTATGATCATACCTGAAGATATTTATATATCGATCACAAGAGATGGTTATATAAAACGTATTTCACAGCGTTCCTTTAAGGCTGCTAATGGAGCTCCAATTGGTAAAAAGGAAGATGATATTTTACTATATCTATCTCCAACTAATACAATACATAAGCTTTTATTATTTACAAGTCAGGGAAATTACCTATATATTCCATTACATATGCTTGAAGAATTCAGATATAAGGAATTAGGAAAGCATATCAGCTATCTGATCAAATTAACGAATGAAGAAAAAATCGTTGATGCTTTGATCGTACAGGAATTTAATGATTTTGATTATCTGGTATTAATTAGTAAAAATGGTCAGATCAAACGTACACTATTAAAGGAATTTGATGTCACAAGATATTCAAAACCTATTAAATGTATGAATCTAAAAGAAGATGATGAGTTATTTAAAGCCTTTATTGTGGAAAATGATGAATCTATTATGCTTGTTTCTAAAAATGGCTACAGCAGTATGTATCCAGTTGAAAATATCCAGACCTATGGAATCAAAGCCAGCGGGGTAAAGGGAATGAATGTACCAAATGATGAAATCATTGGAGCTGTAAGCTTTGATCCTACTTCTTCTATGTCTATTACAATTTTAAGCACAGAAGGAAAAGCAAAACGTATATTATGTTCAAAGATCCCACTAACCACAAAAGGAAGCAAAGGAATCAGCTTATATAAAAGAAATAAGAAAACAAATGAAGAACTTGCAGGTATTGCGCTAACCTCAAGCAAGGAAGACACAGTAAATATCGTTAAAAAGGATTACAGTGTAGTAGAGTTCCATCCTTTTAGTGTCGCCTCTAAAGATTTAGAAGCCTCATTAACAAATATATCAGATCTTGATAGTGTGATCTATGTAGGAAATATAGATATTCCTGTGATCAGTCATAAAGAAAAGAAAAAAGAAGAAGAAATCGAACAAATTAAGCCTAAATTTGAAAAGGTTCAGTTAGATTTTGATTTTTAGATTTAGAAAAAGAATAACAAATTGAAAAATTTCTGTTATTCTTTTTATTGCTTTATTTTACCATGGATTTAAGGTAAAATAGGATAGGAATAAACAGGAGGAAAGAAAATGGAAGAAATTCGCTGTTATGGATGTGGAGCTATTCTACAGAGTGATGATGTGAAAAAAATTGGATATGTTCCTAAGTCTTCTTTAAATAAGGACCATGTTTTATGCAAGAGATGTTTTAGAATGAAAAATTATCATGAACTGCAGGAAACACCTTTAACTAAAGATGATTTTTTACGTATCCTTCAATATATTGGAGAAAAAGACTGCTTAGTTGTATATGTGATCGATCTATTTGATTTTAACGGTTCAATGGTAACTGGTTTAAATAGACATATCGGAGGAAATGATATCCTTGTATTAGCCAATAAACGTGATATCTTACCTAAATCATTAAAGGATTATCCTATTGAAATGTGGGTCAGAAGACAGTTAAAGGAATATGGGATCTATCCTAAGGGAGTGGTAATCACTTCATCTATTAAAAATTATAATTTTGATACGATCTTTGATACTATTCAAAAATTAAGAAAAGGCAGAGATGTTTATGTAGTTGGAGTTACTAATGTAGGTAAATCAACCTTTATCAATGCCCTTTTAAAGAATTATACACAGGATCACGATATGATGATCACTACCAGTGAATTTCCTGGTACTACATTAGACCTGATTGAAATTCCTTTCGATGAACACTCAAGTTTATTCGATTCACCTGGAATCATTAATGAAGATCAGTTTGCCCATATTATCCCAGTTCAACTGTTGGATAAGATCCTGCCAAAAAGTGAGGTCAGACCAATTAATTATGTAATTGATCCAAATCAGAGCTTTTATATTGGAGGATTGGCAAGAGTTGATTTTCTATCAGGAAAACAGCAATCCTGGCAATTCTATTTTTCAAAGAATTTAAAAATTCATCGAACAAAATTAGAAAAAGCGGATGATCTATATAACCGTCATAAAACATTAACACCAGAATTAGAAGAAATCAAAACTGTTGATCAGATGAAAAAATACCATCATAAGGTCAATAAAAATCAGGATATTGTGATCTCTGGATTAGGTTTTATAAGAGTGAACGATCAATGTGAAATAGATGTTTATGTTCCTGATAAAGTAAGTGTATTTATCAGAGAATCATTAATTTAGGAGGAAACAATATGTTATCTAGTGGACAGAAAAAAGAATTAAAAAGCTTAGCACACCCTCTAAAACCAATCTTTCAGGTAGGAAAAGGGGGAGTCAGTGAAAATATGCTGATTGGCATCAAAAGTGCTTTAAAAGCACAGGAACTGATCAAGGTTAAATTATTAGAGTCATGTGATGAAGATATTAAAGTAGTAGCTTTAAAAATCAGTGAATATACAAAATGTGAAGTCGTACAGATCATCGGTCGTACTATTGTCTTATATATGCGTGTAAAGGATGGAAATATTCGCGTATGAAAAGAGTAGGAATTATTGGAGGAACATTTGATCCCATTCATGAAGGGCATGTATCATTGGCAAAACAGGCATATGAACAGTTGAATCTTGATGAAATCTGGTTTCTTCCTGTTTTAAATAATCCTTTTACTAAAAATATTCATGCTTCTAATGAAGATCGTGTTAAAATGATTGAATTAGCAACTAAAAATTATCCTTATATGAAGATAGAGGATTATGAATTAAAACAGGATCCAAAGATCAAATCATATACTTATAATACCATGGTTGAACTTTCAAAAAGAGATATTGAAATCTATTTTATTATTGGAATGGATCAGGCTGAACAGTTTCAAAAATGGTATGAAGCAGACAAGCTATCAGAGTTAGTTCATTTATGCGTATTTGATCGAAAAGGATATAAACGCAGCAGTAATATTGAAAAATATCATATGAATTATTTAGTGATCAAGCCTATGAAAGCCAGCTCCTCTGCAATCCGTGAAGGAAAAGTAAAATATTTATGTGATGATGTTTTAAAGTACTGTATTGATCATTTTATTTATATTCCAGAAATCGTTCATTCTTATATGTCAGATAAACGCTTTAACCATACAATGGGAGTTGTTGCATTAGCTGAAGAATTAGCCTCAAGCAATGGAGTAGATGTAACAAAAGCTAGAGTAGCGGCTTTATTCCATGATATTGCTAAGGAAATGGATGATGTTAAAGCAACAGCTGTTATGGAGAAATATTATAAAGAACATATGGATGCTTCAAAACCAGTCTGGCACCAATGGCTATCAAGCTATCTGATTCAAAGAAAATTCAGAATGCATGATACTGAGATCCTGCAGGCTATTGAAAATCATACAACTGCTTCCACTAATATGTCAAAGCTTGATATGGTGATCTATTGTGCAGATAAATATGATCGTACAAGAGGATTTAACAGTGAACCGATGATCAATGTCTGTAAGAAAAATATTGAACAGGGATTTAAAGAAGCTTTGATCGATTTTGTGAACTTTTCAAATAGCAAAGGAAGAAGTATTGATGCCTCTTTCTTTGAAATCTATAAAAAATATGTAGGAGAATAAAATGGATAAAATTGAAATTATTGTAAGAGCAATGAGTGATAAATTTGGTGAAAATATCGTAGCCATCGATATGAGAGAAGCTAGTCCGATCTTTGATACCTTTATCTTATGTAGTGCAGCCAACCAGAGATTAATGGATGCTATGCGTGATGCAATTGAAGATAATATGGCTAAAGAAGGCTATGATGTTAACCATGTTGAAGGTTTAAGAGATTCTAAATGGTTATTAATGGATTATGGGGATGTGATCGTACATATCTTTGAAGCAGAAGAAAGACGTGCCTATAATCTAGAAAAGCTATGGGCAGATATGCCAACAATTAATATCGAGGAATACTTATAATGGCATACAATGGGTTTGCATATTATTATGATTCTTTAATGGATGAAACGCTTTATACTAGTTATAAGCGTTTTATCTTGCAGTATGCTCCTGATTCACATCATATTTTAGAGTTAGGATGTGGAACCGGGACTACTGCCATTGAATTAGCTAAAGAGGGTAAACGCATTTATGCTACAGATCTTTCTGAAGAAATGCTCGATATTGCTGCCTATAAGGCAGAAAAAGAAGGCGTAGAAATTGCTTTTGATTGTGTAAATATGACAAATTTTAGAATTCAAGAACAATTTGATACCGTTCTATGTCTGATCGATAGTATCAATTATCTGAATTCTAAAGAAGATACTCAATTAGTGATCAATAATGCCTACAATGCCCTAAAAGCGGGTGGAACTTTTATTTTTGATGTTCATTCTATGCATAAAGTAAATGTAACCTTTTTAGATTATCATGAACATGAAGAAAGTGATGATTATTACTTTGACTGGCATGTATATAAAACAGGGGAAGGAAAAATTGAACATCATGTAGTGATTAAAGAAAATGGGGAAGAGGATGTAGAGGAATATCATGAACAGACTACCTACCCAGTAGAAACATATTTAACATATTTAAAGGATGCTGGTTTTTCTAGGATCAGATATTATAGTGATTTTCATGATTATTGTATAGAGGATGATCGTGTTATTTTTGTAGCTGTAAAATAGGGGGAATGAAGATGATTGGAATTATTGGAGCAATGGCTGAAGAAGTCAATGCCGTACTACAGTATGTAGAAATCAAAGAAGTATATAAAAAATTAAACTATACCTTCCATGTAGGAACGATGTCAAATCATGAAGTAGTTGTATTGCAGGGAGGAATTGGAAAAGTCAATACAGGAATAGCTCTAACTAACTTATTTGAAAAATATCCTATTGATTTTGTAATTAATGTAGGATCAGCTGGAGGATTAGATAAAGCAAAAGAATCAGTAGGTGATGTTGTTATTGGGGAAAAAATCGCATATCATGATGTAAACTGTACTGATTTTGGCTATGCTCCAGGACAGATGCCAGGTAATAAATCCTGTTATTTATATAGTGATCCAAAGCTGATCGCTATCGCAAAAAATGCCCTTGAAGCTTTAAATTTACCTGTACATAGTGGACTGATTGCTTCAGGAGATTCTTTTATCGCTCATAAGGAACAGGTAGAACCAATTTTAAAGCTTTTCCCAGATGCTTTATGTTCAGAAATGGAAGCTATGGCAGTAGCTCAGGTTTGTGATGTCTATGCTATTCCATTTATTATCACAAGAAGTTTAAGTGATGTATTTGAAAAAGGAGACAGTGGAATTCAATTTGATACTTATTTACAGAAAGCGAGTACGAATTCTGCATTAATGGCTAAAGCTTTAGTAGAAAACTATGAAGGCTAAAAAATTAGAAATTCTTTCTCCAGCGGGAAATATGGAGGCTTTAAAGGCAGCCATAGCAGCAGGAGCAAATGCGATCTATCTTGGTGGAAAAAAGTTTGGAGCAAGAGCATTCGCAAATAACTTTGACCATGATGAACTATTAGAAGCGGTAAATTATGCCCATTTAAATGGAGTAAAGATCTATGTTACAGTAAATACTCTGATCTACGACGAAGAAATGAAGGCAGTTATGAACTATGTAGATGAATTATATCATTTACAGGTGGATGCGATCTTGATCCAGGATCTTGGTTTAATGAATCTTGTACATCAGAAATATCCTGACTTTGATATTCATGCCTCTACTCAAGCATCTATTCATAACTTAAATGGAGTTTTAGCTTTAAAGGATTTTGGAGTAAAAAGAGTAGTCTTAGCAAGAGAATGTTCCATTGAACAGATCAAATATATCTGTGAAAATACAGATCTTGAAATAGAAGTCTTTGTTCATGGTGCTCTATGTATGAGCTATTCTGGTCAATGTTTAATGTCAAGTCTAATTGGAGGAAGATCAGGAAACAGAGGAACCTGTGCTCAGCCTTGCAGAAAGCCTTATAATTTGATCAAAGATGGTGAAATTATCTCAAGTTCAACCTATCTGCTTTCAACTAAAGATATCTGTACGATCGATCATATCGATGAACTGATCGAAGCAGGAGTTACTTCCTTTAAAATAGAAGGAAGAATGAAAAGAGAAGAATATGTATATACAACTGTATCCCTATATAAACAGGCAATTGTCTCTTATTTAAAGAATCAGAAGGTAGAATACAATCAAGAAGAGATGGATGATTTAAATCAGCTGTTTACAAGAGGCTATTCAAAGGGATATGCTTTTCATGAAAACAAGATATCTCAAACCTCATTTCCTGGTCATTTAGGAAAAAAGATTGGAAAGGTTACAGGTTCAACAAGAAAAACTGTATCAGTCCAATTAACTGATACGCTTCATCAAAATGATGGAATTCGTTTTGGGAAAAGTGACCTGGGCAGAATCATCAATAAAATGTATATCAAGGATGCATTGGTGAATAAAGGTGAAAAGGGAGATATCGTAGAGATCGAATTTAATCAGGCAATCAAGAAAAATACAGACGTTTATCTGACAACAGATGCTTCTTTGATCCATAAGATCGATACAAAATTAAGCATAAAACCTCATCCTGTAGCCATTAATATGCATGTAAGTGGGAAAATAGGGGAACCATTAATTTTACGTATAAGTGACGGAAAACACACTTTAAAAGCAAAGAGTACTGAACTGATCAGTGAACCGATCAATCAGCCAGTCACTAAAGAAAGAATAGAACAACAGCTATCCAAATTAGGAAATACTGTATATAAAGTCCATCGTATTACCTTTGATCTTCCTGATTCAATGTATATCTCTATGAAAGCTTTAAATGCTTTAAGACAGGCAGTAACAGGTAAATTAGATGAACTAAGACAAGAAAAGATCCATACAGGTAAAAAACAGAACATTAATATTCAATTGCCTAATACATCTAAAAAGATGGATAGACACTATGTATATGTTTCTAATCTAAATCAGTTAGAGATCGTCTTAGATTATAATCATGTAGATATGATCATCTATCCTTATAATTCAACTAGTCTAGCTGCATTAGAAACATGTGAAGAATACGAGATGCCATTTTGTCTAGCAATAGGAAGAATCCATACAGATGCACAGCTAGAAGAGATCTATGAATCAGAAATCTATCAATGTGTGGATACACTTTTAGTAGGAGATCTAGCTTCTTATTATTATTTTGGAGATAAAGAAGTTATTCTAGATTCTTCAATGAATCTGACAAATTCTTATTCAGTCAATACTTTTAGTGATGAAACGATCTTATCTGTGGAATTAACAGAAAACCAGATCAACGAATTAAAAACAGACCGTGAAATAGGGGTATATCTATATGGTAGAAATGAAGTAATGATCTCAGAATACTGTCCTATCTCTAATCATTATCTGAAATATAAAAAAGAAAAATGCAATCTATGCAAAACAGGTCATTTTGTATTAGAAGATATGCATCACGGAAGATTTCCAATTAGGATGGATGATCACTGCAGAATGCATCTTTTATCACATTTGATCTTAAAATACACATACTTTAAAAATTTAAAGGTAAACTTCAGTGTGATCCATTTTACCGATGAATCTCAGGAAGAAGTAGCTTTAATTATGAATGATTATACGAATATATTTGATGGTTTACCATTTAAAGAGGAACTTGTTAAATCAAAATATACATTGGGATATTTTAAAAAATAGTTTCTTGATTATAGAAATATATGTATGAAAAAGAAAATTTTGTTTTTTGTAATTCCTAAATTGAATTTTTAAATCGACTATGTTATAATATTGATCAAGAGGTGAATGCACATGGGAATTGATATGTCATTAGCAAGAAGATTAAAGGTTTATCGTAATTTTAAACATCTTACTCAAAAAGAAGTCGCAGCACATTTAAACGTACCACACTCTGCAATCTCAGATATTGAAAACGGAAAACGTGATGTAACAGTTGGTGAATTAAAGATTTTATCAAGTCTATATGGTAGAAGTGTAGATGAAATCATCAGTGGTAAGAAATATGATTATTATAATATAGCTAATATAGCACGTTTATTAACAGAACTTCCAGATGAAGATCTTAAAGAAGTTATGTATATTATTGAATATAAACGTAAACGTGTTGAAGAAAAGAAAAATGCTTCTGCTGAAACTGAAGTAAAAAATGATGATTTAGACGAAGAATAAGCTGTTAAACAGCTTTTTTCTTTTGTTTATAAAAAGAATTGAAAAAATTTTTGTAATAGATTACAATTGTTGAGAAAGGAGTGTGTATTATGCCAGTTATTGAAGTAAAAAATGTAAGTAAAACATATGGTACAGGAGATATTAAGGTTGAAGCCTTAAAGGATACCTCTTTTTCAATTGAAAGAGGACAGTTTGTCTGTATTATTGGTACTTCAGGTTCAGGAAAATCTACTTTAATGCATATGATTGCAGGAGTAGATAAGGTAACTACTGGATCAATTACAGTAAATGGAAAAGAAATTACTGCATTAGACCAGGATGGTCAATCATTATTCAGAAGAAGGGAAGTTGGGATCATTTATCAGTTCTTTAATCTGGTTCCAGTATTAACTGCTAAAGAAAATATTGAACTTCCACTAATGCTTGATAATAAAAAAGTAGACCGTCAATATTTTAATGAAATCACTGAATTATTAGGGATCAAAGAAAGATTGGATTTCTATCCAAGTAAGATGTCAGGAGGGGAACAGCAGCGTGTGGCTATTGCCAGAGCACTGATCCATCGACCAAGTATTATTTTAGCAGATGAACCAACAGGAAACCTGAATAGTTCTATGGCTAAGGAAATCATGGAATTCTTAGTATTAGCTAGTAAAAAGTATAATCAGACAATCGTAATGATCACACATGACTTAAATCTTGCAGCCTATGCTGATAGAGTTCTTGAAATTCAGGATGGTCATATCGTTAAGGATTATATGACAGATGGTTCTCACGAAGCAGTTAAAGAAACTAAACGAGAAGATATCAATAAAGATGAAATCGTACAGAGAGCTCAGCAAAAGCTTGACAGTATGGAATTTGAAGTACAAGTTGATGAAGAATATGAAAAATGGGATATTAAGACAGGAAATTATATTATCGACTATAATGAAATGCTTAGATCTCTGTTCTTTGCCTATAATGTGGATCTAAAAGAAGATACCAGCAAAAATAAAGAAAAAGTCGATGAAATCATGAATATTTATCTAAGCATGTTTAAAGAGGGAAGTGCTTCGTTCTTAGTTGGACGAGCAATCGTGTTTAGAAATATGAAAAGAAATAAAGATGTAATTGTATGTAATAATAAAGAAGAGTTAATCGCCTATATTGATACCTTTGATCAAAATAGATGGTTAACTACAAAACGCAAAAATATGTTTATTGAGGAATTAAAGAATTATGAGCCAAGTATCCTCGACATCCAAAACAGAAAAATCTAGTCCATATATCAGACATATAGCGTTTATCAATATTATTAAGAAAACCAAAAGAACACTTTTAAGTGTTATTGCGGTTATGATTTCTGTAGCAATTATCTATACTTCTTTAAATCTATTTGTTAATATTTATCAGCTGACAAAATCTGAAACAACTGCTTCACAGGGAAATTACCATTATATATTATTGACCAGCAATACCAGTTCAACTAACCGTGATAGTGTAATGGTGGATGATAATTTAAACTTATATGGTACATTAAATGATGAAATCGTCAATATTCGTACCTATTCCCTTGATGATGATGCTAGTGAATCTCCATTAGGATTTACTCTAGTAAGTGGAAATAAAGCAGAAAACAATAATGAAGTGATCGTTCCAAAGGATGCAGGATACAGCATTGGGGACACTATTTCATTGGATTTAGCTGCTGGCAGCTTTAATGATGAAAACCTGTATGGTTTTAGTGATGAGATCTCTTCTCTTTCTCAAAGCTATACCTACAAGGTTGTTGGTTTATATGAAGCAAGTGATACCTATAAGGAACAAACAGAAGGTTATATCTGTTTCTATACTCAGGATAATGCTGCAAATGATCTTCATACAATCTATATCTATGACAAAAATGTTCAATACACTGATTCTATTGCTTTAGTATCAAGTATCTTTGAAGTCAATGAAAATGATATTATTCTAAACAGCAATGCAATCGACTATTCAACGATCAGAAACTATCTGCAGGATACAACAACATTACTATTTATGTTCCTTGTAATCGTAATTTTAGCTTTCTTGATCTCAATTATTTCTTTAAAGAATGTCTTTATCACTAGTGATAAGGATCGTAAAAAAGAATTTGGTCTATTAAAATCAATAGGTGCCACTAAAGCAGATCTTAAATACCTGCTGATCGTAGAATTATCTGCTCTTGGATTTATTGGAGCAATCTTAGGGGTTATCCTTGGGGGAGTAGTAAGCTATGTAGTTATCAGATTATTTACTAAACAGCTTTCAATTATTATTACTGCTACTATGATTTTAAATCCAATCTTATTACCTATTGCCTTTATAATTGGGTTCTTAATGATCTTAATTATTGGATTTAAGCAATATCGTCCATATTTACATTCTAATCCAATCGACGATTTAAAGGAAAATACCTATAATTATGATCCACCAGTTAAAAGACCAAGCTACTCAGCAAAGAGTTTCTCTTGGAAAATGTTTTTGATCTACAATAACCGTTTAAAAGCACAGACCAGAAATATCTTCCAGTCCTTTACTTTATTGATCATGACTACTGTATTATTTACAGCCATCCTGTTAAGTAATCTGTTCTATCAGATCGATATTGGGGATATTAAATATGATTACTATTTTTCAGGACTGACAAGCAGTTCATTAGAAGAATCAAATGCTACCTTTACAGAAGCTTTATACGATGCAGTAGATCATAATGAAATTATCCCATCTACTATGATCGTATCCCACGCTATTGATTATGATGGAGTCTATTTTGAAAGATCATTATTTGATGATGATGGTATTTCAGCCTATAAATCAAATACAAGAGTTTCTTATGATGAAACAACTATTGATAATATAGATATGAGCTATATCTATATGTCTCAGACGCTGATTGATTCACATCAGGAAGAAGAGCTGCTTCCTTACTATGATGAAATGGAAAACGATATGGATCTTTCAAGTGGGGGAGTTGTTTTGATCTTAGATGGAACAAGTGATTCTGCTTATGGTTTATTTAAAAATGTACATGTAGGAGATTATGTTTATCTTTCTTCTGAATGGAAAGAACAGATAAAGGGAATCATCTATTATGATAGTAAAGATGAATTTGATACAATGTATAAAACATATGGTTCATTTGAACGTTGTTTATATATGGATTACAACTATTTTGTTGAAAATAAGGGAGCAAGTCTGGTTACCGATTATATTCAGATCACTTTAGCCAATAAAGCAACAGCTTCCACAACAACCGTTAAAATTGAACAGATTATGAAGGATACTGGTATCCAGTATAACTATACAAATATGGTTGAAACAAGACAGGAATGTAAGATCATCAGCTTTATTCTTGAATCATTGTTATATCCTTTATTTGTTATGCTGTTTATCATTTCAATTATTAATATCAATAATGTATTGATTGGAAATGTTGAATTAAAGCGTGGAGATATCTCGATCTTAAAATCTGTTGGAATGAATTCTTTACAGCTTTATGGATTTATTGCTTATGAATATGCTGAAGGATATATTAATGCAGCCTTTGTTTCAATCGCTATATTTATCCCATTATGTCTGATTGAAAACTGGTTATCATTGACTTCTGCCTTTAAATTAGGCGAAAACATGTTCTCAACCTTATTGATCTCATTGATTATTATCGATGTTTTGATCGTTGTAGCTTTAGTTGCACTATCATTAAGAAGTCTAAAGCAGATCGATGCCATCGAAAATATGAAAAACATTACTTAATAAAGAGTCTTCGGACTCTTTTTTTAATGTCAGAAAAAGTAAAAAAATTTAGAAAGTAATGGTGCCTGGTATTTGACTTAAATATGCCTACATGTTAAAATGTCAATCGTACAATTTGTTTAACTAATCAATAAAACAGAAAGGGGTTTTATATATATGAAAATTATCAAACGTGATGGCACTGTTGTAGACTATGTTCCTGAAAAAATCGAAATTGCGATTAAAAAGGCTAATAATGAAGTAGAAGAAGAAGACCGTGTATCTGAAGTTCAAATCAAAAATATTATCAAATATATCGAAAGATTAGGAAAAAGACGTATCCTAGTTGAAGATATTCAAGATATAATTGAACAGCGATTAATGCAGGTTGGTAAGTATACATTGGCTAAAAAGTATATCACTTATCGTTATACTCGTGAATTAGTAAGACGTTCAAATACCACTGACTTAGCAATTAAAGAATTGATCGATGGAGAATCAGAATACTGGAATACTGAAAACTCTAATAAAAATGCCAGAGTTGTTACAACTCAAAGAGATTATCTTGCTGGAATTACTTCAACAGATATCACAAGAAGATTCTTATTACCTGAAGATATTGTAAAAGCACATGATGCAGGGATCATTCACTTCCATGATGCAGATTATTTTGCTCAAAATGCCCTACATAACTGTGATTTGATCAATCTTGAGGATATGCTGCAAAACGGTACTAATATCAATGGGGTTATGATCGAAAAACCACACCGTTTCTTAACTGCAACTACTATTGCGACTCAATTGATCACTGCTGTTTCATCAAGTCAATATGGTGGAGCTACAATTACTTTAACTCATCTTGCTCCTTTTATTCGTTCAAGTAAGGAAGCTTATATCAAGAAATATGAAGCAAGAAATTTAAATCAGGAACAGATCGATCAGTTTGTTGAAGAAGATCTTAAAAAGGAAATTACAGATGGTGTACAGACCTTCCAGTATCAGATCAACTCAATGACTACTACTAATGGACAGGCACCATTTCTTAGTGTATGCATGTATTTAGGAGAAACTGAGGAATATAAAGAAGAGCTTGCTATGCTGATTGAAGAATTCCTGCATCAAAGAATTAAAGGAATGAAGAATGAAAAGGGTGTATATATCACACCAGCTTTCCCTAAACTATTATATGTACTAGAAGAAGATAATATTCATCCAGATAGCAAATATTATTATTTAACTGAATTAGCTGCTAAATGTACAGCAAAGCGCATGGTTCCAGACTATATCAGTGAAAAGAAAATGTTAGAATATAAAATTGATAAAAACGGGAATGGAAACTGTTATCCATGTATGGGATGTAGAAGCTTCTTAACTCCATATGTTGATGAAAATGGTAAGCCTAAATATTATGGCCGTTTTAATCAGGGGGTTGTTACAATCAATTTAGTAGATGCTGCTTTATCATCAGATAAAAATATGGATGAATTCTGGAAGATCTTTGAAGAACGTCTAGAATTATGTCATAGAGCACTTAGAATCAGACATGAAAGACTTGCTAATGTAACAAGTGATGTTGCTCCAATTCTATGGCAGCACGGAGCTTTAGCAAGATTAAAAAAGGGAGAATCGATCAAACCATTATTATTTGGTGGATATTCAACCATTTCTTTAGGATACGCAGGTTTATATGAATGTGTTAAATATATGACAGGTCATTCTCATACAGATGGTGGAGAAGGTAAAAAGTTCGGTTTAGCAGTAATGCAGAAAATGGTTGATAAATGCAATGAATGGAAAGCTGCTGAAAATATTGACTATTCAGTATATGGTACACCAATTGAATCAACAACCTATAAATTCGCCAAAGGTCTAAAAGAACGTTTTGGTGTAATTCGTGGAATTACTGATCGTGATTATATTACTAACTCATATCATGTTCCTGTATTTGAAGAAATTGATGCCTTTACAAAATTAAAACTGGAAAGTGAATTCCAGAGATTATCACCAGGGGGAGCTATTTCTTATATTGAAACACCTAACCTTGAAAATAATCTAGATGCTGTTTTACAGGTAATCACCTTTATCTATGATAATATCATGTATGCTGAATTAAATACTAAATCAGATTATTGTCAGAATTGTGGATATACAGGAGAAATTTTAATCGATGATAATCTTGAATGGTATTGTCCAAACTGTGGAAATAGAGATCATTCTAAATTGAATGTTGCCAGACGTACATGTGGATATATTGGAACTAATTTCTGGAACAAAGGTAGAACTCAGGAAATTAAAGAACGTGTTATCCATATCGACAACAAAGACGATGATGAATAAGAGAGCATGAGCTCTCTTATTATTTAAGAGGATAAAAAAATGACTAGATATAATAAAATTAGAAAAATGGACATATCGAATGGTCCAGGAACAAGAGTTTCAATTTTCATGCAAGGATGTATATTTAACTGTCCAAACTGCTTTAATCCTGAAACTCATGACTTTAACGGAGGAAAAGAATTCAGCGATACAACCATTCAAAGAGTGCTGGAATTAGCCAATAAGGAATGGATCGTAGGTTTATCCATCCTTGGAGGAGAACCTTTACATCCAGCTAATATTGCTGCTTCAACAGCCTTAGCTAAAGCCTTTAAACAAAAATATCCAGATAAAACGATCTGGGTATGGACAGGGTATTTATACGAAGGAAGAAAAGACGAAGAAATATTCAGCTATATCGATGTATTAGTAGATGGACAATATAAAGATGAATTACACGATCCTCGTCTAAAATGGAAGGGTTCATCCAATCAAAGAGTAATTGATATCCAAAAAAGCAAAAAAGCTAATGAGATCATTCTTGTTGAATAGAAAAGACTGCTGATGCAGTCTTTTTATTTGAGATATTTTTTTAAATCAGCCAAAAGTTCTATACCATCTGGTAATACTACATCAGTTACATCTTCAAAAGTTTCATGATGTAAAAAGTGATAATCAAAGTGTCCATCATCATAGATCGTAAATAGAGCAAAGGTACCATAGCCATAGGATCCACGATTAAACATTAAACTGCCTGGATTTAAAAAGAAGATTCCATCAATTGTTTCCACATGAGCAATATGTGTATGTCCATGAAAAACAAGATTACAATTATTTTCCTTGGCTAAAGCTAGAATTCCATCATATCCATACCAGATGCCATGTAAATGACCATGAACAACAAGTATACGATAATTATCGATCTCCACAATTGAATAGATGGGAAAACGATCATCACTATCGTGATTTCCTCTTACATTGACATAATCAGCAATAGAGGGATCATCATAGGGCACATCACTGTCCCCACAATGAATCTTATAGGGGATATTAGCATAATGTTTTGTTACATTAGCTAAGGTATCCTGATCACGATGAGAATCACTGATCACTAGTATCTGTTTCATAAAATTAAAAAAGAGGTTATAACAACCTCTCAGATATTATTTGTTTGCGTTGAATTTTTCTAATGTAGCTAATGCGAAATCAAATACTTTAGCACCGTTCATAGTACCATAAGCTTGCATTTCAATTACATCAACAGGATATCTACCAGCTGCTAATTTCTGTACTGATTTTAATTTAAAACGAACTTGAGGTCCTAATAAAACAACATCAAATTCACCTTCGTTATCTTTGATATTAGATTCTGGAACTGCCCAGATCTTAGCTTCAACACCTTTAGCTTTTGCTGCTTCTTTCATTTTTTCAACTAATAAACTAGTTGACATACCTGCTGCACAGGCCAACATAATTCTTACCATTTATAAAGTCCTCCTTAAAATATCTAATATTATTAAACCACAAAATAATAACATTGTCACGCGAAATAATTAAAAAAAAGAAAATGTTTACAAAACTTTTCAAAACGGTTACAATATTTATAAAGGTGGTGCATTAAAATGAAAACAATTTTATTAATTTGCTCAGCTGGAATGTCTACAAATTTACTTGTACTGAAAATGGAAGAAGCTGCTAAGGAAGAAGGAATAGAGGTAAAGATCATAGCTATTCCATCAAGTACCTGTGCAGAGGTGATCAACGATGTTGATATTGCATTACTAAGTCCACAGGTAAGATTTCAAAGAGCAAAAATTCAGGAATTAGTAGATCATAGAGAAGGCGGACCTATCCCAATTGGACTAATCGATATGAAAGATTATTCAACAATGAATGGAAAGGCAGTATTTGATAAAGCATTAAGTTTATTAAAATAACGGTTACACCGTTATTTTTTCTTTTACTTTTTTAGAAGGTTTGTTATAATGATTTTGCAACTTAAAAAGGGGGATTTTTTAAATGAGTAAGGGAATTATTACTGTTGTTGGTAAAGATCAGACAGGGATCATTGCCAAGGTATGTACATTTTTATATGAAAAGAACGTAAACATCTTAGATATTTCTCAGACAATTGTACAGGAATATTTTAATATGTTAATGATCGTAGATATTACAGAAGTTGAATGGGAGTTTGAAGACTTCATCGATGAGTTAAATGAATTAGGAGCTTCAATCGGTGTTGATATTAAGATTCAGCATGAAGAGATCTTCAATATGATGCATCGAATCTAGGAGGTTACTATGCTAACTAAATATGAAATTTTTGAAACCAACAAAATGATCACAGAAGAAAATCTTGATGTAAGAACCATTACAATGGGAATTTCTTTATTAGATTGTATGGATCATGATGTTGATCGTGTATGTAAGAATATTTACAACAAGATCTATTCTAAAGCTAAAGATCTTGTTTCAACAGGACAAAAAATCGAAAAGAGATATCAGGTTCCTATTGTAAATAAACGTATTTCTATTACCCCAATTGGCTTTATTGGTAATAGCTGTGCAAAAACAACAGAAGACTATATCAAGATCGCTAAAACATTAGATAAAGTAGCTCACGATGTAGGAGTTAACTTTATTGGTGGTTTTACTGCTATTGTTTCTAAAGGGATGACTCCAGCAGATAAGCTGCTGATTGAATCTATTCCAGAAGCTTTAGCCTGTACAGAAAGAGTATGTTCATCAGTTGTTGTAGGAAGTACAAAAACTGGTTTAAATATGGATGCTATCAAGCTATGTGGTGAAACGGTTAAGAAAACTGCTGAACTTACAAAGGATGCTGATTCTATTGGATGTGCTAAGCTGGTTATTTTATGCAATGCCCCTGATGATAATCCATTTATGGCTGGAGCATTCCATGGAGTTACTGAAGCTGACTGTGTAATTAATGTTGGTGTCAGTGGTCCTGGGGTTGTTAAAAAAGCAATGGAAGAAGCCAGAGGAAAAAGCTTTGGTGAATTATGTGAAGTAATTAAGAAAACTGCCTTTAAGATCACTAGAGTAGGGCAATTGGTTGCTTTTGAAGCAAGCAAGGAACTAAATGTACCATTTGGAATCATTGACCTTTCCTTAGCACCAACTCCTGCTGTAGGGGATTCTATTGCTGAGATCCTTGAAGAATTCGGGCTAGAATCTGTAGGTGCTCCTGGTACAACTGCTGCCTTAGCTATTTTAAATGACCATGTTAAAAAGGGTGGAATTATGGCCAGTCAGTATGTAGGTGGTTTAAGTGGAGCTTTCATTCCTGTATCTGAAGATCATGGTATGATCGAAGCAGTAGAAAGAGATTCTTTATCTCTTGAAAAACTAGAAGCTATGACCTGTGTATGTTCTGTAGGTTTAGATATGATTGCTATTCCTGGTAAAACTAAAGCTACAAGTATTTCAGGTATTATTGCGGATGAAATGGCTATTGGAATGATCAATCAGAAAACAACTGCTGTAAGAGTTATTCCAGTTATTGGTAAGGATGTGGGAGACCAGGTAGAATTTGGTGGATTACTTGGTTATGGACCTATTATGCGTGTAAATGAATTTGATTGTTCTGACTTTATTAATCGTGGTGGACGTGTGCCTGCACCGATCCATAGCTTTAAAAACTAAGATGTATATCTATCAGCCTTTTAAAGTAAATTCTATTTCTTCTAAACCTTATGAATTATTTCTAGATTATAGATATGATAAGGAACTAGAAGGTCAACTATTTACAGAACTTTTAAATATCAAAGAACAATACGCTATTTCTGGTCAGCTGTTCCAGGTTTATATGACACTGGTATTAGCTTACCATGAAAATCCATTTACCTTAGCATTAGAAAGAAAAGAAACAATTACACCAGCTTTTAAAACCATTGTAATGAAGGATATTGAAGAAATTTTTGAAATATTCCATTATCATTTCCACTTAGATCCTGTATTAAATGATGTCTTTTATAACTATGAGTTAACACCTAAACTAAATCAGGAAGTACATGATCTATTAAGTGCGTTATGTATTGATCTTAGCAAGACTAATACACCTGAAGAATTCTATGATCGTTTATATCAGCATTATATGACCTATGGAGTAGGATTCTTTGGCTTAAATAAAGCCTTTAGATTTGATAAAGAACAATTAGTACCAATTCAGCATGTAGATGGTTATCTGCTGCATGACATCGTTGGCTATGAATCTCAAAAACAGAGATTAGTCGCTAATACACAAGCCTTTTTAAAGGGTATGGCAGCAAATAATGTATTACTATATGGAGATAGTGGTACTGGTAAATCATCAAGTATCAAGGCAATTTTGAATGAATATTATCATCAGGGACTTAGAATCGTTGAAGTTTATAAACATCAGTTCCAGTATCTGCCTGATATTATTCATCTTCTTCAAAATCGTAATTATAAGTTTATCATCTATATGGATGATCTATCCTTTGAAGATTTTGAGATCGAATATAAATATTTAAAGAGTGTTATTGAAGGTGGCCTGGAGCAGAGACCTTCTAATATTATTATCTACGCTACAAGCAATCGTAAGAATATTATCAAACAGTCATGGTCAGAAAGAGATACTGACGAGGTTAATCTGAACGATGCAATGCAAGAAAAGAACTCTCTAGTAAGAAGATTTGGTATTACCATCTTATATTCTAATCCTATGAGAAAAGGATATCTGCAGATCGTTGATGCTTTAGCAAAGAAAAATAATATCGATATGGATCCTGAAACCCTTCATAATGAAGCTTTAACCTGGGAAATCAGAAATGGTGGATTCTCTGGAAGAACTGCTACACAATTTATTAACTATATCCTTGGAGCAAAGACAATCTAGTCTTTGCTTTTTTTCTTAAATAATGAGAAATATATTTGATATATTATTATGTTTGTGATAAATTATTATCAGATAGTAGGAGGGGATCATATGTTTGATGAGATTCATGAAGAATGTGGCGTATTTGCTGTAGTAGGGGATGAGAATGCAGCAAATCTATGTTATTTTGGTCTTCACTCTTTGCAGCATAGAGGACAGGAAGCTGCAGGGATCCTTGTCAGCGACGGGAAAAAATTCAGTATCAAAAAAGGGGAAGGACTTGTTTCAGAAATATTCAATTCTCAGAATTTAAGTAAACTCAAAGGAAATTCAAGTATTGGTCATGTAAGATATGCAACTGCCGGAGGTGGCGGTATGGCAAATGTACAGCCATTATGGTTTAAAACGATCAAAGGTTCTATGGGGATCGTTCATAATGGAAATATTATCAATGCTGATCTGTTAAGAGAATCATTAGAAGATCAGGGAAGTATTTTCCAGTCTTCTTCAGATACAGAAATATTAGGTCATCTGATGAAAAGAATGAAAGGTTCATTTGTTGAAAGGATCTGTCAGTCTTTAACCATGCTGGATGGTGGTTTTTCATTTTTGATCATGATTGAAAATGCCATCTATGCAGCCAGAGATCGATATGGTCTAAGACCATTATGTATTGGAAAATTAGAAAACGGAGCTTATATTTTATCATCAGAAACCTGTGGTTTAGATGCCGTAAATGCTAAATTTGTAAGAGATGTATTACCAGGGGAAGTAATCAGGATCAAGGATGGAGTTATTAAATCATGCTTCTATACCAAGGATACTACACATTGTATGTGTGCTATGGAATATGTTTATTTTGCAAGACCAGATTCAAATATCGATGGGATCAATATTCATCTGGCAAGAAAAAATGCTGGTATGTATTTAGCTAAAGAAGCTCCTTGTGATGCAGATATTGTTATAGGGGTACCTGATTCCAGCTTATCAGCTGCCATTGGTTATAGTGAATACTCTCATATTCCCTATGAAACAGGCTTAATAAAGAACAAATACGTTGGTCGAACATTTATTCAGCCAACTCAGGAATTACGTGAACAGGCGGTAAAATTGAAGCTTTCAGCCATTAAGAGTGTAGTCAACGGTAAAAGGGTTATTATGATCGATGATTCTATCGTAAGAGGAACAACCTCTAAAAGAATCGTTAAGCTGTTAAAGGATTCTGGAGCAAAGGAAGTACATGTAAGAATTGCTTCACCTGCCATTAAGTTTCCATGCTTCTATGGTGTAGATACTTCAACCTTTGACGAGCTGATCTCTAACCGTTTAGATCTGGAAAGCTTAACGCAATATATCGAAGCTGATTCATTAGCCTTTATCTCAGCTGAAGGTTTAAGACAATCAGTAAATGATCTAAGCTTAAATCATGAATGTGGATTATGTATGGCTTGCTTTACAGGAATGTTCCCAACAAAGCTATATGATGCATTTGAAAAAGCCAATAAAGAATTAAAGTAGAAGAGCTGATCTTCTACTTTTTATATACCATACACAACTTCACATAATTGATATTATGTAAACCAAACTATAGAATCTGTATCATTTGAAATACTGCAAGACCAGTAACTACAACGGTAAATACAGTAACAATAATTAATAAATATAAATAAAGTGGTACATGGAATCTAAGATAGTTTGCTTTTAGGGCCAAGATCAAAGAGATAAAGACAAGATCTGCACTAAGTGTAAAGACAGCAACAAAAACTGGAACATCTTTACATGTATATGCAAATAAAGCTAAAACCATTCCTACAATTAATGATAATGCAATTGTCTTAAGAAATTTTTTTGAGTCATGTGTCATATTAATTTTCCTCCTTTTTATTTCTAGGATGATATTTTTTATATTCATCCTGAATGATCGTATTTGAGACATGGGCATAGATCGTTGTTGTAGATATATTAGAATGTCCAAGCAGCTCCTGAATGGATCTAAGATCAACCCCATGATCTAATAAATGAGTCGCAAAGGTATGTCTTAAGGTATGAGGTGTAATGTGTTTATTGATTCCGCTTTTTACTACATACTGATGAATGATCTTTGTAAATCCCTGTCTGGTAATTTTTTCTCCCATATAGTTTAAAAATAGAATATTTGTTAAAGAAGCATTCTTAATATGTATACGATAATCATTAATATATATGTGAAGTAATTCACATATAAAATCATTTAATGGAATCAGTCTTTGTTTATTTCCTTTACCTGTAACTTTAAGTATAGATGATGAAAAAGTAATATCATTGATCGTTAAATTCAGCAGTTCAGAGATTCTTATTCCAGTTGCATACATCAGTTCAAACATACAGCGATCTCTGCATGTTAATTCATCATTGATTGTAATACAGTCTAAAAATTGGACGATTTCCTGTTCAGACATCACAACTGGTAACTTCTTTGCGTTTTTTGGAGATGCAATATAGACCATTGGATTTTGTTCGATCTTACCTTCTCTTTCAAGATAACGATAGAAATTCTTTAAAGTACTGATGGCATGTCCGATAGAAGCATTGGCCATGTTTTTTTTCTGCAGATCATCTATAAAGCTACGAATATGATCCTCCTGAACCTGTTCGATCTCATTAATTTTAAGTTCAATAACCATATAATGATTAAACTGCTTTAACAGCTGCATATAGGATATAATAGAATTTTCTGAGAGCTGTTTTTCAATCGTTAAAAACTCTTCATAATCATCAAGCGTATTGGTAATTTTCATATGTCTCACCTTCTTCAATATTTTAGCATACTTTTGGTTTACATAAAATAACTATTTCTTTTTTAACAGCTCTGAAGTATAAGTAAGATTTAGTGATTTCATCAGATCCTTTATTTGTTCATTTTCTTGTTTTTCAGCCTTTTTTGGGCTCTCTAGCTGATAATTGAATAAACTCAACTGTTTAGTCAGGTCAGTCAGATTAATGACATGATTCAAGGAAACACCTAATAAACGAACGGGTTCACCATTATAGATCTGATCAAATAACATAGTAGCATATTCATAGATCTTCTCTTCATCATTTGTGGCTTCCTCCATATGAAAGTTTTTAGTCACAGATTTAGTTAATGTATATTTGATCGTGATCGTAATATGATCTGAAACCACCTGTTTATTTTTTGCACGCATAGATACCGACCTGGATAATCTTAATAGCGTATCTTTGATCACTTCATCATCTATTGTGTCCCTTGATAAAGTAGTTGAATTACCAATAGATTTAAAAGAATCATTATCAAGATCAAGATTTCGGTAATCAAATCCATTAGCTCTTTTATAATAAAGATAGCCATGCTTACCCATTACTCTTTTAATAATATCAATATTCTTTTCATTAGCAAGATCTTTGATCGTTAATATGTTTTCAGTACGCAAACGTTCTGCAGTTTTTTTCCCAATTCCATGCATTTCTTCAATATCCTTAGGCCAAAGAAAGTATTTGATATTTTGCTGATTTAAAACAGTAATACCAAGAGGTTTCTTTAAATCAGAAGCCATTTTAGCTAAAAACATATTATTAGATATGCCAATTGAACATCCTACCCCTACTTCCTTTAAAACATGATCCTGGATGGTTTTTGCTAATTGAATTACATCATGATATTGTGGGATGATTTCAGTAATATCTATATAACATTCATCTATACTTGCAATTTCATATTGAGTAGAATATTGTTCAATGACATGAAAGAACTCATTAGATTTCTTTTTATAGTATTTCATATCCACAGGTACAATTATAAGATCCTTACATAATTCCTTAGCCTGAAAAATTGGCATCGCTGAATGAATTCCAAATTTTCTTGCTTCATAGCTGGCAGTTGAAACGATAGATCTTCGACTATCCCCACCTACAACGATTGGTTTACCAATTAAAGAAGGATCTTTAATTCTTTCACAGGATACAAAAAAAGCATTTAAATCAATATGGAAATAAAAGGCCATACATGAGCCTCCTTTCAAGATATAAAATAAGAAAGCCTTAAGCTTTCTTATTCAGTAAGTTTCTTGCCTGTTCCAATGCAGCCTCTGAAATCTGTTCACCAGAAAGCATTTTAGCGATCTCGATCACTCTTTCCTGTTCATCTAAAACAGCGATCTGTGAGGATGTAACGTTATCAGCCGTTGCTTTGGAGATATATAAATGAGAAGTTGCATAGCTTGCAACCTGTGGAAGATGAGTGATACAGATTACCTGTTTATCAGCAGAGATCATCTTCATTTTGCTTCCAATCGCATCTGCCACCTTACCACTTACTCCAGTATCGACTTCATCAAAAATAATGGTTTCAACAGGATCCTTCTGTAACAGAATGGTTTTCATAGCCAGCATGATTCTTGATAATTCCCCGCCAGATACAATTTTACCTAATGGCATTAAAGCCATTCCTGCATTGGTTGAGATCATAAATTTAACTTCATCAAAACCATACTGATTTAATTCCCCGGCTGTAACCTGAATATCAAACACACTTTTTTCCATATATAATGAATGCAGCTGACTAGTAATATCCTTTGATAGCTGATCAGCAGCTTCAACTCTTTTATCGTGGATCAGTTCTCCAATATCATGACAAACCATCATATAATGGTCGATTCTCTGTTTACATTCCTCTAACAGTTCATCACGATTAACCAATATATCAATATTTGCTTCAATATCCTCTTTAGTAGCTAATATATCATCAATGCCAGGACCGTATTTTCTTTTTAATTTATTGATCAGATGCAGCTTTTCCTGCACTTCATTAAAATGATATTCATCAAAGGATAAACCATCATATTTATCAATAATACTGTCCTTTACATCTTCTATCTGGAAATAAAGATCATTTAAGCGTTCTGTATCTTCCTTAAAATCTTCATGATCATCTACGATTTTTAAAAGATCTGTAGCCTCATATAAAAGATCCATGATTCCCTGTTCATTGTTCATCAGCTGTTTAAAGTTCGCTAAAGCAGAATTGATCTTTTCAAAGTTTTTCATATAGTCATACTCTTTTTCAAGCTCATCTACAGAATCATTAACAAAATCAAACTGATTGATCTCTTCTAGCTGAGCATTGTAAAAATCAAGCTGTTCAAGACTTTCACTTTGATTTTCTAATTGGCTGTATTCCTTCTGATTTTCTAAATAATGATGATAGTTCTCACTATACTGATTTAAAAGATCATCTAATTCCTCTTTGCAGAAGTTATCTAGATTAGCCAGATCATTTTTTGGATCCAGCAGCTTATGATTTTCAAACTGAGAATGAATATCAATTAAAACAGGACCGATTTTACCAAGTACAGCATTGGATACTGTTTTATAATTGACCTTACAGATCGTTTTTCCATTACTGTTAATTTCCTTTGAAATAGTCAGGATATCATCAATAGGAATATGGTAGCTTTCCAACAGTATATCCAAATTTGAATTATAATCGAGAATCGCTTCAATATAGGCCTTACTTTTACCATTTTTGACTAATCCAGATGAAGATCTAGCCCCTAAGATCTGATCGATGGCATCTATAATAATAGATTTACCTGCTCCAGTTTCTCCTGTAAGAGTTGTCATACCTTCATCAAAATCAATATGAATCGATTCAATGATGGCAAAATTTTCTATATTCAATTCTCTAATCATAATTCCACCTACTTTCCAAAATGTTCACTTGCTAAAATAGCAATTTCATTAAAATCAAACTTTTTAACTTGTTTTCCTTTTCTAAATAATCCTAAAAATTCAATATTTCCTGTTCCCCCGGTAATAGGTGAATAGGTTAATTCCTCCAGACAAAATCCTTCTAGATTCGCATAGCCTAAAACATGAAATAAAACATCTGCATGAACCTTAGGATCTTTAACGATCCCTTTTTTTCCTACCTGTTCCTTTCCTGCTTCAAACTGTGGCTTGATCAAAGCTACGACTTCGCCATCATCGCTTAATATTTCAAATAGCTTAGGAAAGATATGCTTTAAAGAAATAAATGAAACATCAATAGATGTAAAATCAGGTCTGCCATGATCGAATCGATCGTTTTCCACATATCTAAAGTTTGTCTGTTCCATTACTTTTACTCTTTCATCATTTCTAAGCTTCCATGCAAGCTGGTTGGTTCCTACATCTAAAGCATAGACAAACTGTACTCCATTCATTAAGCCACAATCTGTAAATCCTCCTGTAGAAGAACCGATATCCAGCATAATTTTATTGTTTAGATCCAGGTGGAATTCATTAATAGCCTTTTCTAGCTTTAAACCACCTCTAGAAACATATTTACATGTATCCCCCTTAACATATAAATTCATTTCAATATCTACCTTAGTACCTGGTTTATCTAACAGATCATGATCATTATAGACTAAACCGGCCATTATTGCTCTTTTGGCTTTTTCGCGAGAATCAAAAAAACCTCTTTGAACTAATAAAATATCTACTCTTTCTTTTTTCACGATTTATTTGATCCTTTCATATAAAGATAAAATATCTACATGTTCTTTGCATTGCAGCTCACTAATACTTCCCTGAGGAGTATAATGATCTCCAACTGCTATATGTTTAACCTTACCCTGATAATGGTTAGTGATAAGATATTCATTAATATATAAACCTAAAGAAGAATTCTTTAAATCTGTTTCATAAATCACGATCTCATCATACTGATGCATGGATTCATCCAACATCTCAAGATCCATTGGTTTAAAAAATCTTGCATTGATCAGATCATAGTCAAGCTCTTTATCTCTGATCAGCTTTAAACATGCATCAACCTTCATATCATAGGTTATTATAACCTTTTTATTTTTCTCATTTATTACTTTTTCCCATTTTCCAATTTCAATATGTTCTGTGATCAGAACGTTGGAATTTTCAACATCTGCTTTTGGTAAACGAATAAAATATGGATGATCATTGTTAATAAATGCTGTATTAACAAAGGCTTTGGCCTCACCTGCATTTCTTGGTGTAAAAAATATAACATTTGGTAAAGCCATGATCATACCAATATCAAATACACCATGGTGGGTTTCCCCATCTGATCCTACAAAACCTGATCGGTCAATAGAAATCAAACAAGGCAGATCCATTCTTGCAAGATCATGATTTAACTGATCATATGCTCTTTGCATAAAGCTTGAATACATAGATAAAAATGGCTTTTTACCCGCTATTGACAGACCACTAGCCAGGGTAGTTGCATTTTCTTCAGCAATACCGACATCAATAGCACGATTTGGAAAATCTCTAAAAATATTTTCCAACTCTGATCCATTACGCATGGCTGGAGTAATGGTTACAATATTTTCATCAAAGGCCATATTACGATAAACCTGTGATGAAACGGCTTCTGACCAGGAAACCATATTTTCCTTCTGAACGGTTTTAAAAATTCCTGTTTCCCTGTCAAAAGGTGGAACACTATGCCAGATTCCCTTTTCATCCTCTTCGGCGTATTTATAGCCTTTCCCTTTTTTTGTTATAACGTGCACAACCACGCTGTTTTGCATATCCTTGGCTTTCTTTAAGGCACGAATCAGGTCTGTCATATCATGACCGTCAATAGGGCCTAAATATTCAATTCCAAATTCAGTAAAAATCGATGGTTCCAATACCTGATTTTTAAGACTGTCCTTGATAAATTTAAAGAAACGATATAAATAATTTCCTCCCGGTATACTCTTAAATAAAGTCTTCATATCAGCTTTAGCCTTATTGTAAGAAACTGATGTTCTGACATCAGACAAGAAATTATGAAAACCACCTACATTTTTAGAAATTGACATTTCATTATCATTTAGAATAACGATTACTTTTGTTTTTGATCCGCCTAAATAATTAAGAGCCTCTAAGGTTGGACCCCCAACCATAGCTGCATCTCCAATTACTGGAACAACACTATAATTATCTCCATTTAGATCTCTGGCAATTGCCATCCCTACTGCACTTGATAAGGCAGTAGAAGAATGACCAGCTTCAAAAACATCATGAATGCTTTCCTTTCTTTTTTGAAAACCAGATAATCCATCCAATTTCTTTAAAGTAGGAAAATCTTTAGCTCTACCTGTTAATATTTTATGAGTATAGCTCTGATGTCCTACATCAAAGAAGATCTTATCTTCGGGTGAATTAAAAACATAATGTAGGGCAATGGTTAAATCAACAACCCCCAGGTTGCTCGAAAAATGACCACCTGTCTGAGAGATATTGTCGATCAGAAATTCTCTGATTTCCTTAGCTAGTTCATCTAGCTGTTTTTTATCCATTTCCTTTAAAAAGCCAGGATCCTTGATATCCTCTAAGTTCATACAACGATCCTCTTAATAGTCTCTTTTAATTAATTTTTCTAATACTTCCAATAAAATACCATGATTGATCTGTAAACTATATAGATCAGCAAAGGCTTCTTCAAAATACTCTTTGATCAATTCTTTACATTTATCAACACCAAAAAGGGTAACATATGTAGATTTGTTATTTTCCATATCACTGCCTACCTTTTTTCCTAATTTAGCAGTGTCTCCAAGTACATCTAATAGATCATCCTGAATTTGGAAGGCAATACCGATATGTTCACCAAGCTTCTGATATTGATCGATCTCTGCTTCGTTAATAATAACAGCTGCCATCATTAATGGAGCCTGAATTAATTTTCCTGTTTTATGCAGATGAACATCCTTTAATTCTTCTAAGGTTGCTTTTTTATTTTCAAAATATAAATCCTGCTGTTGGCCATAGATCATTCCATTCTGTCCAGCAAAGCTGCTTAAAATCTGAATACATCTTACCTTCTGATAATCCGTTAAAACCTGACTATTAGACAAAACAGTAAAAGCATGAGTCAGTAATGCATCTCCAGCTAAAATAGCTGTAGCTTCATCAAACTGCTTATGACAGGTTGGTCTTCCTCTTCTAAGATCATCATTATCCATGGCAGGAAGATCATCATGAATTAATGAATAGCAATGTACCATTTCAATGGCACATGCCTCGTCTACATATTTTGTATAGTCAATGCCATTAGCCTGTAATGCCTTTAACATTAACATTGGTCTTAATCGCTTACCAGGAGCTAATAAAGAATAGGTCATAGCCTCTTTTACCAATCCTGGATTTAAAGGTTCTAATAGTTGTTGTAAATGCTGATTAATTAATTCAATCATTGTTATCATCCTCTATTCATTTATAATTGTAGCGATTTTGGTCTCAAAATCATTTAACTGTTCATTACAGTACTTTGTTAACTCCATCGCTTCTTTAAATAATTCAATTGAATTTTCTAATGAGCTCTGATTAGATTCTAGAATCTTCGTGATCTCTTCTAATCTATTCATTGCCTTTTCAAGTGTCATCTCATTCATAATGTACCTCTGTAATTTTGGCATGAACCTTTCCATCATGCATCTGAATACTGATCTGATCATTTTCCTTTAGATCTCTTATACTTTCAATAACATGATCACTAGAAACAATACTATAACCACGTTTGAGAGTATTAAGAGGAGAAAGAATATTTAATTCATCAATCAGTTTATTTAATTGAATATTTTTATATTTTAACTGATCAAGCAATAATCTTATAATATATTCCTTGTCAGCGTTGATTTCATTTTTCTTTTGCAGGATCATTGTACTTGACAGTAATTTTACCTTACCGTTTAAGGTATTAACCTTTGATTTTGCAATCAGCAGCTGATTTTCTAATAGCTTCGTATTAGATGCATAACGCTTTAATCGATCCTGATAATTTTTCATTTTATTGTTGATGATTTCCTTAAGATAAGTTTCTCTATCCATCAAAGTCTGCGTTAAATCAGCTAGATCAACTGAACATAGCATAGCTGCCCCTGTTGGGGTAGGTGCTCTTAAATCAGAAACATAATCTACCAGAGTATAATCAATTTCATGACCTACTCCTGTAATTATTGGAGTATGCAAAGAATAAATACATCTGATCAGCTCTTCTTCATTAAAGTTCATCAGATCTTCCAATGATCCTCCACCTCTAGCTAAAAGCAATACATCTAAAGAATCCTTATCTGCTTTTTGAAGAGCAGAAACGATCTGCTTATAAGCTCCATTTCCCTGTACAGGAATAGAATAAATATGAAGAACAGCAATCGGATATCTTCGATTGATCGTATTAATAATATCCTCTAGGGCTGCGGATCCTTTAGCAGCAAGTACGCCGATATTTCTTGGATATCTGCTGATTGTCTTTTTATGCTTTGGATCAAAAAGACCTTCCTCATATAACTTTTTCTTAAGCTGTTCAACTTTTAAATATAGGTTACCTATTCCATCTATTTCTATTGAATAGGCCTGTAAAGAATATGTACCTCCATTTTCATAAACAGTTATGCTTCCTGTGATCAGCACCTGCATACCTTCTTCAAGCTCAAAGGTAAGATTCCTTACATAACTGGAATACATAATTCCATTAATACGGCTGTTTTCATCCTTTAAGGTAAAATAATAGTGACCAGTATAATGTTTTTTTAAATTGGAGATTTCTCCTTTGATATAGATCTTACGTAAATACTTATCTCTTTCAAATCTCGCTTTTAAATATCGATTAATAGCAGTTACTGTAAGATACTGAATTTCCTGGTCCATTAGATAATTGCACCTAAAATACCATTAATTAATTTATATGAATCTTCTGAACAGTATTTTTTAGATAAATTGACTGCTTCATTAATAACAATTTTCTTATCTAGTTCAAGATCAAGCATTTCAGCACATCCAACTAATAAAACTGCTTTTTCCATAAAACCTAAACGATCCCATGACCATCCAGTTTTGATATGTTTTTCAATTTCTGTCTGATATTGTTCTTTATTTTCTAATACCTGATCGATAATAGACTTTGCATAATTTAAAGCCTCTTCGTCTTCATTTAATTTACTGTCATCTAAAATATATTTAATCATCTCATCTAGAGTTGCTTCTACTAACAGATTCTGATAAACTGCGATACAAGCTTTTTCTCTAGCTAATCTACGTTGTGATTTCATTCGATAGTCCTCCTATTTTATTCTTTTAGATTATATCATACCTCCAACATAAAGAAAATAAAATAAATTAAAAAGTCAGTCTTTCGACTGACCTAAAGGTTAATTAAATTCAATACCAATTACATTTACATTTACTGATTCTGGAATCACATTAGTTAATTCCTGAATGGTAGTATTGATACGATCCTGAACATCTTTAGAAACCTTACTAACGATTGTTCCGTATTTTACTTTTAAATTGATTGTGATATTTAATTTTGTACCTTCTAACCATGCAACAGCAGATTCTCTATTTCCTTTTAAAATTTTGTTGTCAATTACTACTCCATCTGTTTCAGCTAAGATGTTATTTGCAATTGATTCAAATACACCCATTTCTAAAGCAATGGTCCCATATTGATTTGCACGATCATTAACATAATAAATACTTTGTGCCATTTAAATCACCAACCTATCTGTTTTTATTTTATAAAATATTAGTGAAAATTACAAGAAGAATAACTCTTTTTAAGAAAAAAAGAGCAATTAAGCTCTTCCTTTATATTCACCAGTTTCAGTGTCAACATTTACTATTTCACCCTGTTCAATAAATAGAGGAACTTTGATCTGCCACCCTGTCTGTAAAACAGCATTCTTAAGAGCAGCTCTTGCTGTATTACCTTTAACAGCGTTTTCACAGTCTGTGATTTCCAATGCAACACTAGCAGGTAAAGCAACTCCTAATACCTGTCCTTCATGTAGGGTTACATCTGCTTCATTTCCTTCAATTAAGAAATGTAATTCCCATTCAAGATTTTCTTCTGGAATTTCAATTGTTTCATAGGTTTCCATATCCATAAAAACACATGAACCATTCCCATCATTATATGAATAAGTCATTTTCTTTTTATCAATCTGAGCTAATTCAATAGATTGAGTTGGATTATATGAAATTTCAGTAATTGATCCTGTTTTCATATCTTTTCTTTTTACCATATATTTTCCAGATAATCTACCCTGTTTATTCTGCTGATTGAATAAGCATAAATATAAGTTACCATTTTCTGTATATACATTACCAGCTTTTAATTCTTTGATTCCTACTGCCATATTAATACTCTCCTTTACAATTGTTTGATAAGAGCATAGTTGCCCTGTCCGATATTATAACAAATTATTTTGCACTTGAAAAGAATTATTTATAGCTAGGTTGAATATTCAATACTTTCTACTCTTTGACTTAGCTGATCATAGGTATAGATAATAGAATAATGAATATCGTCTTTTTCAATATTACAGGTACAAATCGTTTTTAACCCTTCTTTGGTTACCTCGTAATCAATATCATAATCCCCACAGGTGATCATCATACTATCCTCACATAAATCATTCGTAAAATAAGAATAAACAACTAATTCAATACACTTTTCTTCCTCTAAAATAAGCAGATTGTTCTCAGTCTCTACTTTACTTTTCATACTTTCAGCAATGATCAGACTAAAGCTTAATAGAAATGTCAGCAGATAAAGGCTATATCCTAAAATAAAGCCTTTAATACGAGTATGGATAAAGACCGATAGATAATTCATATTCTTCTTCTCCCCTTGTTATATCCATTATGATCAGATCATAATAATCAAAGCTGACATCATCTACATTATATAATAAAACGACATATCCAGGTTCTTTTACTAAGGTTCCTTTTTTTAATGAAATTGTAAAGGTATTGGTATCATTTTTGTAAACTAAACTGTTTGAATTTACTTCCAGGATCTCACTTTCCATTAATTCTACGCTCAGCTGCTTAGATAGTATCACAATATCGCAATAGGAAGCAGGTTCGATTTCTATCTTATTTACACTTTGAATCCCAATGATCAATAAAAACAGAATGATCGAAGAGATCATTAAAGATAAACACATTTCTATTACAGTAAACCCCTTAGTCATCTTCAAAGATCTCCTCTAGGGTAGATTCTAGATCAGTTACAGGATAAAACTGATCATCAAGTAATTCTTCATAGCTTTCTATCTTATTGAAAATCGTAAAATGATTGGATAAATAATATTCCTGAATGATCAATGAAACCAGTGATAAATATACAAGGGTAACTACGCTAAAAGCAAACAGAGTCTCAATTAGTGTAAAACCTTTAACGGACATAGAACCTTCCATTTCCCAACTGAAAAATCAGATCATAATAATCGTGTTCAATAGTAGTTGCATGATTGATATCACCAAATCGATTAAAGGTTACCTCTTCCTGATATTCTTCTGTTTCTTTATTGACCATAGCATTTGTCTGTACTTCATAAATATTCAAAACCTCTTTAAAGGAATAATCCAGATCAATGTGATGAAAAACAGGCATAGAGATCGTTACCATTATCAGGATCATACTAAAGCAAAATAAAGATTCGATCATGGTAAAACCTTTAATCATAGGCCTGACCATCCACAATAGAAATAGAACTGCCATTAGGACATGAACGCTGACTTTCCTTTAAATAGTCTGCACTGATTAGATCATCTATTGAATCAGGAAGTTCTCCAAATTCAATTTCATACATTTGAATCTGACCATTAACCATTTCCAGCATAGCTTCACAGCCCTTATCCTTTACAACTTCATTTTTCATTGTTACATTAGGGATAACGATCATCAATATCACCATCATAATAGCTAAAACAAATAAGGATTCAATCATCGTAAAACCTTTTAAATTCTTCATTGTAAAAACCTCCTTTTATAAATTGGAAATCATATTCGTCATTGGTATGATCATTAAAACATAAATACCCACAATATAAACCGCTACAAACAGATAGATCAGAGGAGTGATGACCTGTCTGAATAATTCAATCCTTTTTTCGACAAAATCTAATCTTAGAGAAAAATACGTATCAAACAGATCCCCCTTTTTATCGTAAGATAATGATAAAATGTAAACTGATTTGAACATCGTTTCAAAGTAAATAGAATTTTCTATCATAGAATCAAGCATTATTCCTTTTTCTATAGCTTCTTCCAAATGAAAAGAGATCATTTGAATTAGTTTATCTTCAACTTTTGTCTTAAAAAAAGATATTATTATATTTAAGCTGATCTCGTTTTTCACAAATTCTTTATAATAGAGATCAAATTTCATAGAGATATAGATTCTTAGGATATTCCCAATAAAGGGATATGTTAGATATTTTTCAATTGCTTCTAGATCATCCCTTTTAAAGCTGTATAGTATTCTAATAAGCAGAATAATAAAAAGGATTAGAATAAGCAAAATCACAAAGGGCAAATAAAACAATACATTTAACAGGATCAGATTCAATAGAGAAAGCTTGATCTCAAAGCTTTCATAGAAAGCAAAAAACTTAGGTTTTAGATAAATCAGAATAAACAGACTAAAGAATATTACACTTACCAGTAAAATAGCAGGATAAAGCAAGATATGGATTATTTTTTCTTTAAAGCCTTTGATTCTTTCCATCAGTTCAATGGTACATTGAATGCATTCATCCATACTTTTATATTCACCATAAAACAAGATCAGTTCTTTAAATAAAGAAGATGGATATAAAGAAGCAATAACCTCCTTTAATTCTTTTCCTCCCTGTAAATCAATCATGATCTCTTTTAATTCAAGTCCATAGATCTTTTCTAAAAGTAAAACACTCTCTTCTATACTAAATTCCTGTCTGATCAGTTCTCCTAAAATTTGAATATGTTCAAGTCCTATTTTTTTATTCATTGATCATTTCCTGAGAAAGATATCTTTCCTTAGTTAAAACATTATAGAGATCAAATACAGCTGTAGTTCCATCCTCAACATAGATCAGCCTTTGAGAAACAATATATTTCAACACCTCCATCAGTTCATCCTGTTCAACTTCTAGGTTTTTTAGTCGATTTAAAGTCGATATAGAATCTTTTGAATGAATCGTTGCAAGTACTAAAGAACCAGTTAACGCGCATCTAATAGCCAATTTAGTGGCATATACATCCCTTAATTCCCCTATCATGATCACATCTGGGTCATGACGCAGGATCTGTTTTAAAGCAGTATCATAGCTGATTGATTTAGAGATCTGGATCTGCGTAAATTCAGGTACGATCATTTCTATAGGATCCTCTATCGTAATCACATTTACCATATGATGCTCATAGATCTCCTTTAGTAAAACATGAAGAGTCGTGGACTTTCCCACTCCAGTAGGGCCACTAAATAAAATTAGACCATTCCTTAGTCCTTCGATCTGTCTTAAAATAGAGATCGCCTTTTGATCATAAGTCAGCTGTTCCAAAGATTTTAAGGTAATATGATCTAATAAGCGGATCACAAGATGATTTCCATAGATCGTAGGAATAGAACTGACTCTAAAGCGATAACTGAAACGATCGATCGAACAGGTAAAGCTGCCTGTATTTAAAGATAATTTTCGATCCAGCTCCAATCCTGATAAAAACTTAATATAATTGATCAGAGATTCCCCTTCACTATTTTCTAAGTCTCTTATTTTCACCAATTTTCCCTTTTTTCTTAGTTCAATTTCTGTTTTGGTTTTGATCGTAATATGAATATCTGTTGCATTTTCTTGTAATGCCTTAGACAATATTGATTCCAATAAATACTTCATAAAATATCTCCTCCTATATAAAATAGTCATAAATTCCCATAAATACTTACAAAAAACTAAAAAAAGTAAAAAAATTAATAGGACGAGATCTAGAATAGAAAAAACTATATATTGTTTTACCATTTGATTTGTGCTATATTATTGTTCGAAAAAGGAAGTGATTTACATGGTAAATAAAGAAGTTGTAGAACAGATCTTATCAGAGCTTAACGGGGCAACTCTTGTAGCAGCTACTAAATATGTAGGGTTAGAAGAATTAGAAGGATTATATGATCTTGGGGTAAAAACATTTGGTGAAAACAAGGTTCAATCATTCCTGGATAAATATGAACAGTTCAAATATAAAGATGTACATTGGCAGTTTATCGGTACATTACAGAGCAATAAGGTTAAATATATTATAGATAAGGTAGAGCTGATTCACTCTGTCGATACTTTATCATTAGCAAAGGAAATCAATAAACAGGCTTCAAAGCATGATTTAGTAATGCCAGTATTGATTCAGGTCAATATTTCACATGAAGGTACTAAACACGGTTTTGATCAGGAAGAAATTACGGAAGTATTGGATTATATTATTGATTCATGTCCTAATATTCAAGTTAGAGGCTTTATGACAATGGCTCCAAATATGGAGGCAAAGGATACAGAGGTCTATTTTGAAGGAATGGAAAAGCTTTTAAAAGAAATGCAGGAAAAATATCCTGAACAAAAGCTTGATCAGCTTTCTATGGGAATGAGCAATGATTATCCATATGCCCTAAAACATGGTGCAACACTAATTAGAGTTGGTTCAAAATTATTTCATTAAAAAAGCTATGGTCTTTCGATCATAGCTTTCTTTTACATTTTTATTTATCTCCAAAAGAAACCCCTAAGGCTCTAGCACAAGTTACTGTATCTCCTTCAGGTTCGATGAATTTAAGTTTACCAGCAATTTCTTCAAGAGGTACTGCAGTAATATGCTGATTAGTTAATGAAACCATCTTTCCAAAGTCTTTTTCTTTGCATAGCATTGCTCCCTTAGCACCAATTAAATAACTGATTTCCTTATCAAAAGTACAAGGTCTACCACCACGCTGAGTATGTCCAACTACTGTTAAACCTACATATTTATCTGTATTTTCCTTTAACATTGCAGTGATTTCTTCAGCAGCTGATTTATATGGAGAAGCTTCTCTTGCAGCAGCTCTTGCCTTCTTTTTCATCTTAGCTTCTTTCTTAGTTAAAGCACCTTCAGCACAGGCAATAATATAAGTATCCTTACCATTCTTCATTGCTTTCTTAACTGTCTTTAAAACAACATCTGGATCATAAGGAATTTCAGGTAATAAGATCATATCTGCTTTACCAGCAATACCACCATATAAAGTGATCCAACCAACCTTATGTCCCATTAATTCAACAACGAAGATTCTATGATGGCTGGCTGCAGTCGTACGTACCTGATCAACTGCAGTAGCAGCGATATTAACAGAAGACTGGAAACCAAATGTTACATCAGTACCCCAAGTATCATTATCAATTGTTTTAGGCATTCCAATTACATTGCATCCCTTTGATGCTAATAAATTAGCTGATTTTAATGAACCATTTCCACCTAATACAATTAAAGCATCTAATTCATTCTTTTTATAAGTATCAACCATTGCTTTAACCTTATCAAAACCATCTTCAATAACTTCCATCATTTTAAATGGCTGTCTAGATGAACCAAGAATAGTACCACCTAATTCATCAATATTATCAAAATCCTTTAATTTCATTTTTCTATATTTATTGTGCATTAATCCATAATAACCATCAATAAAACCATAGAAAACAACATCATCTTCAAGATTACAATAAGCTTTCGCAAATGCATACATAACAGCATTTAAAGCCTGGCAATCTCCTCCACTAGTAAGCATTCCAATTCTTTTCATATTTTTTCCCCTTATATTTATTTATAATTCACTATTCAACTTCACCATAGGCCTGTGCATAGAAATATTCCTGTGCATTTAATTTCTTCTTACCTTCTCCTGGTGTACGTTTAGTGTAATTACCATTTGCATGTAAAACTCTAACCTTACAATTATCCTTAGTTAAAGTCTTAAACATCTTAAAGATTCTTTCCTTAAGATCTTCATCATAGATTGGTGCAGCAACCTCAACTCTTCTGGTTGTATTTCTTGTCATAAAATCAGCTGATGAGATATACATCTTACGATCATTTGCATTTGCCCCAAAAATGTAGATTCTTGAATGTTCAAGGAAACGACCAACAATACTGTAAATATGAATATGATCTGTTTTTCCTTTAATTCCAGGAATTAAACAGCTGATTCCTCTAACTACAAGGTCGATCTTAACCCCAGCTTCACTAGCTTCTACCAGCTTATCGATCAGCTTGCGGTCAGTTAAGGAATTCATCTTGCATCCTATATAAGCCTTTTGACCAGCTTTAGCTTTCTGAATTTCTTCTTCGATCAGATCAATGATCTTATTTCTTAAACATTTAGGTGCAACCATCAAATGTTCAGTGTGATCCACACATGTACCTAATGATAAAGCATTAAATACTTCTCCTGCTTCTTCTCCAATTTCCTTATTGGCTGTCATCAGACATAGATCTGTATAAAGCTTAGCAGTCTTTTCATTGTAGTTACCTGTACCGATCTGTGTAATATAGCTGATCTGATTATCTTCCATTCTTGTGATCAGACATAATTTAGAGTGTACCTTTAGATTATCTAAACCATAGATAATTCTAACTCCAGCATCTTCCATTCGCTTAGACCATTCGATATTGTTTTCTTCATCAAATCTAGCTCTAAGCTCAACTAATACAACTACCTCTTTACCATTTTCAGCAGCATGGATCAGCATCTCTGTGATCTTAGAATACTTAGCTACACGATATAATGTCATCTTCATTGAGACAACTGCAGGATCCTTACTTGCCTGATCTAATAGATCTAAGAAAGGCTTCATACTTTCAAATGGATAAGAAAGTAAAATATCCTTTTCATTGATTTGTTCAATCATACTTCTTTCTTCATCAACAGATTTAGAAATCTGTGGAACACGTGGCTTATAGAAGAAATCAGGATGTCCATTACGAATCGTATCCTGGAAATTATAAACAAAAGATAAATCTAAAGGAGCATCAACAATATAAGCCTGTTCCTTAGTGATATCTAAGTATTTGCATAATTTCAAAATAAATTCATTATCCAATTTTTTAGAGAATTCTAAACGTACTACATCCTGTCTTGTTCTCTGATTGATCAGATTAGTCATAGCTTCACGATAATCAAATGTTTCATGAGCAATTTCTTCTTCATACATATCGTATAAACCATCTTCTGTATCGATATCAGCACTTCTTAAAACTCTCACTAAGGAAGCTCCATAAACCTTATAGTATTCAAAGATCTTAGAGGCAAAATGCATGATCAGATCTTCTACAAATACGTATTTATGAGCATCTGAATCTAATTGAATCAATCTTTTAAATAAACCATTATGACAAGGAATAATACCAATTTTTGATTTATCTCCCTTATGGTCTAATTCAACCACACAATAGATCTCTTTATTCTTTAAAAATGGGAATGGCTGTCTTTTACCTACAACCTGTGGAGAGATCAATGGCTTGATTCTCTTATTGAAATAAACCTCTAAATACTTTTCATCTTCTTTAGAAATATTATCAAAATCGACTACCTCTAATCCACATACCTTAAGCTTGTTCATTAATTCATGATAAACCTTATCTTTTCTTTTTGTCAGCTTACGTACTTCTTTACTGATGGCAGTGATCTGTTCAGCAGCAGTCATATTTGTTTTGTTTTCCCTAAGATCCTTATGTAATTCATTTTGAGTCATTAATGAACCAACACGAACCATAAAGAATTCATCAAGATTACTTTGGAAAATTTCCACAAATGATAATCTTTCAGCTAAAGGAACAGTTTCATCATAAGCTTCCTCAATAACTCTTTCGTTAAATTTTAGCCAGGATAACTCCCTGTTAGCATAATACTTTTCTTTCATAAATCCTCCTAGTACTATTTCAAATCTATTTCCACATCATTTTCAAGTCTTGTGATCGACCTAACTATATAATAGCTCTGTTCATAAGGCAGATAATAACTGTCATGATGGAAGAATACTGATTTTCCAAACTCAATAAATGGCAATACCTTTAAAACACATAACCATTCAAGAAAATCACGATGACTTCCCCATTTATTACCCAAAAGATCATACTGCATATCCTGTACTGGTACCTTTAATTCATTATTATCAGATAACCACATTAAAGGAGCCATCAGCTTAAAACAATGTTCAATTGCTTTTTCTGTCTTTTGATCAAAGCTAAAAGAACTTAAATCTATTAATTCTATTCTACTTAAATCAACATCCATTTTAGCGTTGATTGTATTAAACCATGTATGGATCTTATCTAAATTAATCAGTAAAGAAGGATGAGAAAGATGATAATCAAACAGGATCGTATTGATCAAAAGCATTAATGAGTTAAATTCTGGTGTGATCTTATGATTATCAAGCTGAACAAACTCACATCCTCTATGATAGGCATATAAGCCATTTCTGTATTCAAGCAGATAGAAAGCCTGCATATCTACTTCATTGATCACAAAATTCGTTTTACCAATATAAAAACGAATGTTCATCAGTCCAAGCTCTTCATTAAAACCAATAAAACTAGTTTTTAAAAAACCCTTTTGAATCAAAATAACCTTCTGATATGGAAAGGTATCTTTTTTTGTAGTAAACTTCAACAGATCCTCTTCTTTAGTATATAACACATAATTCATGGATTGGATATCTGCTTCCATGTCATAGCTTGCATGCTGTTCACCAGCAATTTTTAAGTCTAATAGGAATAATAATTCTTTTAACAGAAAATAATCGGAATAGGTATGAATATCTAACAAAAGATCATGATATAACTTTTTGGCATTCAGGTAGTTTCCTTTTTTGGTTTCTTCAAATGCTCTTTCAAAATTAGAATTCATATAACCCACTCCTTTCCATTAATATAGGTATACTATATTATAAACTTTCACAGTAAGTAAAATCAATAAAAAAGTATTAAATTTCATAAAATTTTACTCAATATCTACAAATAAACTCGAAATTTAATTTACAAATTGTAGAAATTATCCAAATTTGTAACATTTGTATAAAAAAAGCAGGTTACCCTACTTTTTATACTTTCTTTGTTTATTTTCATTAAAATCCTTTGTCAGGATCACGATTGATTCAATTGATTTTGTATGAGGAAACATATCTACCAGGTGCATATTGGATAAATGATAGTTTAGGGTTTTAAATACTTTAAGATCTCTGACCTGTGTCTCAGGATTACAGCTGATATATAATACCTTTTTGACCTTAAGGTCATTAACTGCTTTAATAAAACGTTCTGTACTTCCATCACGAGGAGGATCCATTACTAATGCATCAACAGTAATATTCTGTTTAGCTAATTCTTCCATACATTTGGTAGAATCTCCATTTAAAAACTGAATATTTTCAATATGATTGATTCTAGCATTATTGATGGCATCTTTTGTAGCCTGTTTATTAAGTTCGATCCCTAATACTTCTTTACATTGCTTTGCCGCAATCATTCCAATAGTCCCTATTCCACAATAGGTATCGATCAGATAATCCTCTTTCTTTAGATTTAATAATGATAATCCCTTTGTATATAAGGCTTCGCATTGTTCATGATTGATCTGATAGAATGAATTAGAAGAAATAGAAAACTTCAAACCACATAAGGTATCCTGAATATACCCTTTTCCATATAAAACCTTCGATTTATCTCCTAATACAATACTGGTCTGTCTTTTATTTTCATTGATCACTACAGTTTTGATCATTGGATATTTTTGAATCAGTTCACTAATAAAATTCTTAGATCCAGGAAAAATCAACGAGGTAGCCACAAGGGTAACCATATATTCCTTGCTTTCTTTTCCGCATCTTAATAATAGATGACGTAAAAAGCCTGTTCTTTTATCCTGATTATAAATAACGATTCGATATTTTTTAAATAAGGATGTGATAAAAAGAATAATCTCATCACACAGCTGATCATCTAGAAGACATCCTTTGTAAGGGACGATCTTATGTGAATTTTCTTCATAGAAACCAGGTTCCCCTTTAGCGTTAAAGCCAATAATTACTTTATTTCGATAATTATAAGGAATCTGTTGACCTGTAATAGAAGCAACATTAATAGGTAAATGTGCCTTTTGAATCAGCTGTTTACAGTATTCTTTTTTATGTTCAAGCTGTAAAGAATAATCCTGATTGATATAATGACAGCTTCCACATTGTTTAAATAGTTTACATTCCATAAAAAACTCCTAATGATAATTTCGATCTCTCCAGCAGTCATTGGAACGATTATTTCCGTTATTAACAATAATTGCAGGAGCTTTAGTTTGATTAAGCTGTAATAGAGCTTTGATTCTTTTATTTCCATCCACACATTCATAGCCATCTTCTATTTCCTTTAGCTTCAAAGGAAAGGACAGGCCAATTCTTTCAATAGAAGCAAGTAATGTATCGGAAATCTCTTTATCTTCATATTTGATTCTACTTAGTTCTACTTCTATAATTCTCATATTTTACCCCACACTATCTAAAAATCGATTCAGTGTTTCTTTGATCAGTTTCATTTCTAATTTGGATCTTTTATAGTCAAATCGATCGATATTTAAATTTACATAATTTTTATCCTTCAGCCAGGTATAGGAGCTATTATAATAAAGATCAAACACAAACGCTAAATAAGAAACCCACATATCCAGTTCATTATTTCGATCTTCTTTACGAATCAGTCTATGTTCAATAATATCATTTATAATATTTTTGGAAACCATCTGATTACAGAACTTTTCTTGAGAAATACCAAATAAGGTTTCGATCATTTCTATATTCTTTACTCTAAAGTTATCCAGCTTATCACTGTCTCTTATGATCTTGGCATGCTTTAAGCACTTTTCATCCAAATCATCCTGTAATGCATATAATGAATGATTTTTGATAGCAAAATAAATAATTCTATCATAACGATCATCTTCAATAAAACTTCTGATTTTATTTCCCTTAAACAGAATTTCTAAGCCAAGGGTTGTATGATCAATAATACTATCATTAAAGCTATCAAAGCGCCTTAACTGCTCAAATCTGCCAATATCATGCAGTAAGGCAATCAGGGAAGCTAAACGAATATCAAGAATATTCATATTCTCATTTCTGGCAATATATTCTGAAGTCTTCATAACCTCATAGGTATGAACCATTTTTAGATGGATACGATTATTATTGATATCAAATTGTTTTAGATATTGATTCATCGCTTCCTTTGCTTTATTTAAATCGATCAGATGACAATCGATTTGTGGAAGAGTAAAGATCATTTCAGCTTTTTGATAGCTTGCATAATATGGCGTATCTAAAAACTTTGTAGCATTACTGATTTCAATATCTGCTTCATCCTTTAAAAGCTGATCACATAAAACAATCATATCCTCTAATAGCTTAAGATCAAGACGGTTAAAGGATGATACCTTAGATTGATATTCCTGTCCATAATGTCCCCCAAGAAAAGTCCATGAATGATCAACACCTATAGATAACAGCTGATCTCTTGCAAGAATCAAAGCCTTCTGATAATCATCAATGGCACTTGCAAAGGTTACCTGCATCCATACCCCACATCCTGACCCAATTGCATCTCCTGTAAAGACATGTTTATAAGCTGTATCTGCAAGTAAAATAGAGCCAGGGGTATGACCAGCTAATTCAATGATCTTGATCTCTCTATCCCCTAAAGAAAAGGTATCATAGTCCAGATCATGAATTAAATCATAATCTTTATAATTCAGCTGTTTAGCCTTATAATTACTTAAATAGACATCATGGTCCTTTTTAGACATATACACCTTATCAAATTCATTTCCAGTACCAACATGGTCTAAATGGCCATGCGTAAAGATCACTTCAACAGGTAAAGAAGTCAAAGATTCAATCAATGGACGCAATGGTTCTTGATCCATCCCACAATCAATTAATAAGGCTTTATCACTTCCTAAAACAAGATACATAGTATCATGCAAAGAATCGTTGATTCGATAGGTTACTTCATCTAATCTCTGAACGTTATAATTGCTCATATGATCACCTATAATTTTGATAATAAATAAACTAATACATCATACATTTTATAGAATGATGCTATATTCATCATTTCTTCTGGTGTATGTTCACCAGTAGCAATAGGACCTAAAGTAATAATATCCAGATCAGGAAGCATCCCTTTGATCACTCCTGCTTCTAAACCTCCATGAGTTGCTCTTTCTTTAAGCTCTTTGCCAAGCTTTTCTTTAAGTACATCACTATATATTTTTCTAAGCTTACTATCTGCTTCATAATTCCATCCAGGATAGTCATTCAAATTAGCTGTAGTAAAGCCAAACATTTTTCCTAATAATTCTATTTCATCACTGATTTCATCTCTGCAGCATTCAATAGGTGAACGAATGGAAGAATTAACGATACACTTACCATCCTTTAATCGCATAACACCAATATTATCAGAAGCAATCACTAAATTAGGGATCGACATTGAATTATGACGTACACCATAAGGATAAAGGCTGATAAAATCTATTACCTGCATAGAATCTTCTAATGTACATGCCACAAATTCTTTTCCACGTCTGGCAATCTGTCTTAATTCATATCTGATATTGGCATCACTGAATTCATAAATGGTTTTAATTCCTTCCATTGCATCAATAATAATAGAATCAATATATTTAACTGAAGCATCTGAACTAAAGGTAATAATACATTCTCTAGGAATGGCATTTTCCTTTAGACCACCATTTACTTCAATCAGGTAGATCTCTGCATCCTTCGCAATTTCTTTGATCAGTTTAAAGGCTAACTTAATCGCATTTGCTCTTTCTTTATTGATATTTCCACCAGAATGTCCACCCTTTAATCCTGTGATCATTAAGGTATAGGTATTTAAATTAACAGTAGTCTGTTTTAAAGTCTTTTCGGCTCTATTTCTTCTTCCTCCAGAGCAAGAAACAGTAACTATCTCTTCTCCTCCAGAATCCATATTGATCATTCTAGTAGCTTTAAAATATTCCTTTTTCAGATTTTTAGCTCCTACAAGACCGATTTCCTCCTGCACAGTAAAAGTACATTCTAAAGCAGGATGAGGAAGATCATGATCAAGAATGGATAGCATATAGGCAATAGCATAACCATCATCAGCACCAAGGGTAGTTCCTTTAGCTTTTAAATATCCATCTTCTTCATAAAGGTTCAATCCCTGTGTATCAAAATTAAAATCAACATCATTGTTCTTTTCACAGACAATATCTAAATGACCCTGAAGCATTACTGTTTCATGGTCTTCATATCCAGAAGTAGCTGGAGCATAGATCACTACATTTCCCAGTTCATCCTGAACATAATTATAATGATGTGCTAAGGCAAAACTAACAATATAATCTGAGACAGCTTTTTCCTTAGTAGACCCTCTAGGAATAGAAGCAATCTTTTTAAAATAATCCATAATATCCATATTTATTAATCCTCATTTTGAAAAGGAATATAGTTCATTAATTCAAAAGCTTCCTTTTCATTCTTTATAAAAAATTCTAATTCAATTTCTCCAGACATTCTAGGCTGATAATAGATCGTATAGCCATATCCATTTTCCTTTTCATTAAAATGACGATAAGACTTTACAACCTCTCCAAATAAAATCAGATTACTCTTAACATAGATTCCTGTATTTGAATAATAGATTCCATCAAAGATAATATCAGACAAAATATAAAAGCAGATAATTGGTAAAAGTACTGAAATTTTATAAAAATCTAAATATCCTTTAGAAATCATATATAAACGATAACCTAGATAACCAAGGTTTAAAGCTAAGATCACAATATAAACAATGATCTTTGTTTTACTAAAAGCAGGGTGATATCTTTTAGCCTTTCCTAGCTTTCTGATATCCTTATGATAACGAAGATATTTATAAATAAAATCTAAAATGATCAGACCATATAAAGTAACATCTAATATATTAAATAGATCCATTATTCAAATTCCTTTCCTGTTTCAAAAATAGAATTTCCGTTTAAATAATCCAGAATTCTCATTTTCTTTTTACCAGGAACCTGTAATTCATCGATTGCATAGGCTCCATCTGTTGTTTTAACGATCATAGTTTTCTTTGTGATATTTACAATTGTTCCAGGCTTTTCTTCTCCCTGATATTCAACGACATGCCCTGCCCAGATCTTAATATTTAAACCATTATAGCTGCTATAGGCTACAGGCCAGGCATTTAACCCTCTAACAAAGCAATCAACCTTTCTAGAAGTCTGATCAAAGCTTAAATGTTCATCTTCATGCTGAATAGTTCTAGCATAGGTTACCTTAGTTTCATCCTGAGGAATACTATCATTGGTTCCATCAAGGATAGATGGTAAAGTATCGATCAATAGAGATGCACCAATATCACTTAAACGATCATACAGTACACTTACTGTATCACTATCAAGAATAGGAGTGCTTCTTTGTTTGATAATATTTCCGGCATCCATTTTACTTGCCATATACATAATGGTTACTCCTGTTTCCTTTTCATCATCAATAATGCATTTATGAACTGGAGCTCCTCCTCTATATTTAGGTAATAAAGAAGCATGAACATTGACACATCCTAATCTAGGAGCTTCAAGGATCTTTTTAGGGATGATCTGTCCATAGGCAGCTGTGATGATCAGATCAGGCTGTTCATCTAATATACGCTGATATTCCTTTTTAATATTAACTGGCTGATAAACCTCTATATTATTTTCTATACCCATTACCTTTACTTCAGGCATTTTAACCTGTTTTTTTCTACCTACATAGCTATCTGGCTGAGTGACAATTAAACTTACTGGATAGTTATGATCTAATAATTGTTTTAAAACTGCTTGTGAAAATGTAGCAGTACCCATAAAAACGATTTTCATAATCTCACGACCTTTCCTACCCATTATAACAAAATAGTTGAAAAAGAAAAACTTTTTTTAATAAAGCATTGCTTTTTCTAATTAAATTTGTTAGAATACACTAGTAAGTGAATCGGAGGTGGACTTAAGATGGCAAACATGAAACAACAAATCAAACGTTACAAAAACGACAACGCTAAACATGCTGTTAACGCTGCTTATAAATCAAGCTTAAAAACTTCTATTAAGAAAGTATTAGCTGCTGTTGAAGCTGGAGATAAAGAAGCTGCAGTTGTAGCTTTAAACGAAGTAAATAGCAAATTAGATGCATCAGTAACTAAAGGAATTCACCATAGAAATTATGCATCTCAACAAAAATCAAGACTTGCTAAAAAAGTAAACTCTATTGCATAATAGAGTTTTTTTTTGCCCTTTTATTTCAAAAAGAGGGATGATTTGTTATAATAAAAATGTAAATTCATTTTAAAGGAGTATTTTTATGTTACGTAATGAAACAAGATCCATCAATGTTGGAGGAATCCAGATCGGTGGTAACAATAATGTAGTTATTCAGTCAATGACCAATACACATACTAAGGATGTTGAAGCAACTGTTGCTCAGATCAAAGAATTAACAGTAGCTGGATGTCAGATCGTCAGAATGGCCATTATGGATAAAGAAGATGCCATGGCTATCAAGGAAATTAAAAAACAGGTATCTATTCCATTAGTAGCTGATATCCATTTTGATTATCGTTTAGCCCTGTTAGCTGCTGAAAATGGAATTGATAAGATCAGAATCAATCCTGGAAATATAGGAAGCAAGGAAAGAGTGGCTAAGGTTGTAGCAGTTTGCAAAGAAAAGCATATTCCAATTCGTATTGGGATCAATAGTGGTTCTTTAGAAAAGGATATTCATGAAAAATACGGTAAACCAACCGTTGAAGGAATGATCGAATCTGCCAGAAGACATGTTTCTATTCTGGAAGAATTAGATTTCTATGATATCTGTCTTTCCTTTAAATCTTCAGATCCATTATTATGTATAGATGTTTATCGTGAAGCAAGTAAGGTTTTCCCTTATCCCCTTCATTTAGGAGTAACTGAAACAGGTACTCTATTGATGGCAGCGGTTAAGAGCTCTATGGCTTTAGGAACCTTATTAAACGAAGGAATTGGGAATACGATTCGTATTTCTGCAAATGGGGATCCATGCAATGAAATCATTCTATGTAAACAGCTGCTTGGCTGTTGTAAGCTGGTAGATGATGTACCAAATCTGATTGCCTGTCCAACCTGTGGAAGAACACAATGGGATATCACTCCTGTTGTAGATGAAATGGAAAAATTCCTGCAGACGATCCACTGTAATGTTACTGTTGCAGTTATGGGATGTGTCGTAAACGGTCCTGGTGAAGCAAAGCACGCAGATATTGCTATTGCTGGTGGAATCAATGAAGGTCTATTGATCAAAAAAGGAGTCGTTATTAAAAAGCTGCCTCAGGAAGAGATCCTGCCAACCTTAAAAGAAGAAGTATTAAAATTTGTAGAAGCTAAACAAAATAGTCAGGACTAAACCTGACTATTTTAATTTCACAAACTGATGATCGATCAGCATTTTGATTTCTTCTTTATAAGGTGCTTTTCCTTCGATATAAGGTGTTTCAAGAATTTTAGGAATAGAGATAAGACTTGGATGGTTTGCAATTTTATCTAAAGCTTCAAAGCCAATATAACCATTGCCAATATTTTCATGTCTATCTTTTCTTGCTCCTCTTTCATTCTTTGAATCATTTACATGAATAACGAATAAACGATCTAAACCGATAATACGGTCAAACTCATCTAATAGATCATCAAAATGCGATACATCATATCCTGCATCATGCATATGACAGGTATCCATACAGATACCCAAATGACTGGAATCCTCTACTCCATCAATGATCTGCTTAAGCTGTTCAAAGGTATATCCTAATTCACTACCCTTGCCAGCCATTGTTTCTAGAGCGATCTTTACCTTCATATCAGGTCTGATCACTTCATTTAATCCCTTAATGATAGAGGCAATTCCCGCTTCTTCTCCCTGCTTAACATGACTACCGGGATGTAAAACTAATATACTCATTCCAATCTGTTCAGTTCTTAGAATCTCTTCTTTTAGAAATTTAACTCCAAGTTCATAGATTTCAGGTTTTAATGTATTTGCCAGATTAATAATATAAGGAGCATGAACCACAATATTATTAATATCAATATTGTTTTCCTGCATTAAAGCAAGAGCTTCATCTACTCTTAATTCCTCAACCCTTTTACGTTTAGTATTCTGAGGAGCACCCGTATAAAACATAAAGGTTGTAGCATGATAAGATAATGCTTCCTTTACAGAACCTAGAAGCATTTCTTTACCAGCCATACTTACATGACTACCAATAATCATATTAATCCTCACTGTATCCATTTAATTCTCTTTGTTTCTTTCTGGCACGTTCTTTTTTCTGTCTTTGAATATCCTGACGAATTAAAGCACGTTTTTGCTTACGGACAATTTTATCAACTTCCCATTGTCTTTTTTTCTTATATCCAGGTTTAACCTTTGTTTTCTTAGGAATTTTTCTTCTTGCTTCAATTTCCAGCTGAGTGATATGCTTTTCACGCTTTTGTCTCTGTTCTCTTTGTTTACCAGCAACTAAACCCTGAGTTTTAATATTTAAGGTCTTAAATTCAATTCCTCTTTCTTCAAGCTGTTTAACTACTGCTTCATCATCATGATCATATAATGAATAGCATACACCTGTATATTCATTACGACCACATCTACCAGAACGGTGAATATAGAAATCCAGTTCAGATGGGAATTCCATCGAAATAACATGAGATACCCCATCAATATCGATTCCTCTTGCTGCAATATCAGTGGCAACAATATATTGATAATCCATATTCTGGATTCTTCTCATCATCTGTCTTCTTTCTCTAGGTTCCAGATCTCCATGGATCACCCCTACTCTAATTCCTTCATCTAACAGCCTTTTAGCGATCTCTGCTGCATAAGTACGGGTATTACAGAAAATAATACAGATATAAGGAGTAATTGAATTCATAATTTTTCGTAATACATCATATCTGTCATTATGCTTTGTATCAATTAGGTAATGTTCAATATTTGTATTAGTTTTTTCATTTGGATTGATCTGAATAGTAATAGGATTTTTCATATATTTCTTTAAAAAAGGAATCATACTATTAGGGATGGTTGCACTATATACCATCATCTGAAGATCATCCTTCATTTTTCCTGCTACAGCATCAATATCTTCTAAGTATCCGAATTCTAAAGCCATATCTGCTTCATCGATCACCATCACAGAAGCAGTAGTAATCTTTAAAGCCTGTTCATCTAATGAAAGGTCCTTGATTCTACCAGGGGTTCCTACTACGATATGAGGTTGTGTTTCCAGCTTGGAGATTGCTTTTTTCTTATCATCTCCACCAATCAGCAGGGAAACTTTGATCCTTGGTTCAAACTTTTGAAAATAACGTACATTGTCATAAATCTGTCCAGCTAATTCTCTAGTTGGAGCCATAATAACAGCCTGTACCTGTTCAATATCTAAATTTAAAGACTGCATAATAGGAAGTAAAAAAGCATGAGTTTTTCCTGTTCCAGTCTGAGAGATTCCAATAATATCCTGACCCTTTAAAGCATAAGGTATAACCTTCTTTTGAATACTTGTAGGTCTTTTAAAATTCATAAAATCAATTGTATCATAAATAAACTGTTTAAATTCATAATCAGTAAATTCTGCCATTCTAATCACCTCGCAAATGGCATTATACATGAATTATTCATAAAGTTCAATTTATTTTAGATAGAGAATATGGTATAATCTTTTTGGTGATCAAAATGAAAGTGTTTAAAGTAACGCCAAGAGGATATTGTAAGGGAGTCATTAATGCCCTGAATATCGCCAAAGAATGCGCTCAAAATTATAAAGGACAAAAGATCTATATATTAGGAATGATCGTACATAATCAATTTATTGTAGATGCCCTGAATTCTTTAGGAATCACTACAATCGATGAAAAAGGAAAATCAAGACTGGAGCTGTTAGATTCAATCGATGAAGGAATTGTTATTATCACAGCTCATGGTACTAGTGAAGATGTTTTTAGAAAAGCAGAAAATAAAGGGTTAACTGTAGTAGATGCAACATGTAAGGATGTTATTAAAACGCACGAGCTGATAAAAGACTGTATCAAAAAACAAAAGGAAGTCTTATATATTGGAAAGAAAGGTCATCCTGAATCAGATGGTTCAGTATCGATCAGTGATCATGTCCATCTAATTGAAAAAAAGGAAGACTTTTTAAACTATAGGGATACTAAAAATTATGTCATAACAAATCAGACGACAATGTCTTTATATGATGTAAAAGAACTATGTGAATACGCTAAAGAAGTGATTGAAAAAGTAGAAATATTACCAGAAACCTGTAATGCCACTACTATTCGTCAAAGTGCTATGGAAAAATTACCTGAAGAAGTAGATCTTTTATATGTAGTAGGAGATCCTAGAAGTAATAATTCAAATAAACTTAGAGAAATCGCTTTAAAGATGCACCCAATCGAAGCAAAAATGATTGAATCTATCCAGGATATTACTATAGATGATCTGAAAGATAAAAAATGTGTAGCAGTTACCTCAGGTGCTTCTACTCCAACCTATTTAACGAATCAGGTTATTGAATATCTGACACAATTCAATTATGAAGATCCTTCAACCTATCCTGTACCAGAAATAGATAATACAAAAATACTGAAGTAAAAGAAAAAAAAGCCATCAAATGGCTTTTTTCTTATGCTTTTATCTTAGGAAATGATTATCTCTTTGCTTTGTTTTTTCTAGCAGCTTCAGATTTCATCTTTCTTTTTAACCCACGTTTTACATAAAACTCTCTTTTACGAGCTTCTGCTAGGGTTCCTGTTCTAGAAACTTGTCTCTTAAAACGACGTAATGCATCATCTAAAGATTCGTTTTCACGTACAATAGTCTTAGCCATTTGAACTTCACCCCCATCTTTTCCTAACACGAATAATTATACACGTTAAAATATAAAAAATCAATATAATAATTTAACTTTTTTCAATACTTTATTCTTCGTAGTCTTCATCATCATAATCTGTATAGACTTCATTCAATGCATTTAATACTACCTGTTTATCCCCAACATAGTATTCTTCTACATCACGGATCATATATTTATTTTTTCCTTTACCAATCAGCAAAACGGTATCTCCTGGATTGGCTGCTTCAATGGCCTGATAGATCGCCAGTTCTCTATTGTCAATAATAACACTAGGAATATCGGTTATTTTCTTTTGTATCATTTTACAGATCGTATCCACATCTTCTCCTCTAGGATCTTCTTCTGTAAGAATAACATAGTCACAATATTTATTGGCAAGCTGACCAATTTTTTCTCTTTTAGAGAGTTCTTTTTTCCCAACACATCCAAATACAGCAATGATTCTTCCATGGGACTTCATAGAATGGATAAATTCAAATAACTGAAGATAATGACTAGGAGTATAGCCTTCATCTACAATAATATTAAGCTGATGCTTATTGCTGATAACTTCATAATGTCCTTCGATCTGTTGAGTCTGCTGAAAGATCTCAATGATCTTTTCAATTGGAATATCGTATTTTATTAATACAGCTATAGCAGCTAAGGTATGGTTAATATTAACACTTCCTATTAATGGCAGATCCATATGATAAGCATTATCATGATATAAAATATCAAAGGAAGAATGATCATAGTATAAATGAAGATTCTTGGCACATACATCACATGGTGTATCAATGCCATAGGTCATGATCTTAGCTTTGGTAGCTTCTTTTATACGGGTAGAAAAAGGTTCATTGATATCTATAATTGCAGTTGCTTCTGGTGATAATGAAGTAAATAAGCTTAGTTTTGCATTTTCGTAGTTTTCCATTGTTGAATGGAAATCTAAATGATCGGGCATCAGATTAGTAAATACTGCAATATCAAACTCTATTCCTTCTACCCTTTTTAAGCTTAAGCCATGACTAGAAACTTCCAGTACACATCCTTCAGTTCCTTCTTCAACCATATTAGCTAAAGTATCCTGTAAAAAGATATATTCTGGAGTTGTATAATGGTAAATCTTGCGATAATCATTATATTCTACAAGATGAGTACCTATATATCCCATTTTTAAAAGCTTTTTGCTTGCTTCATAAACAAGTGTAGCTACCGTAGTCTTTCCTACAGTTCCAGTAATTCCTGTTATTTTGAGCTTTTTACTTGGAAAATCATAAAAATGATTTGCTACATGAGCCATAAGTTCAATTACATGATCATCCTGATAATAGATAATACCTTCCTGCTTTTCTAAAGGCTTAGAATGGACAATAACCTTTGCACCATGCATGATTGCTTCACTTACAAATTCATGTCCATCAACTGTTAAACCATCAATACAAAAGAAGATAGAATTAGGCATTACATCCCTTGAATCAGCATGAATTGAATAGATCATTAAATCACTATCGATGGGTAATAATTCTCTTAATAGTTTCATAATACTATACCTTCTATTCCAAAACTATTTACACTTGTAATCTGTACCTTGGTAATTTTTCCAATCAGATCTTCATTTCCTTTAGCAATGATCTTTAAATAATTACCAGAATGTCCAGTCATATATTCATCAGTAAATCTTTCTTCAAAGATAACCTCTAATGTTTTTCCAATAAATTTTTTTGCGTATTCCTGATGCATTTTTTCAGATAACTGAATCAAAGTTTTCACTCTCTGATCTTTGATTCTTTCATCTACCTGTCCATCCATTTTAGCAGCAGGGGTTCCTTTTCTTCTTGAATAAGGAAAAACATGTAATTCACTGAAATTAACATCCTTAATAAACTGAACAGTTTCTTCAAACTCTTCCTCAGTTTCCTGTGGAAATCCAACAATTACATCAGTTGTTAAAGCGATATCTGGGACTGCTTTTCTAAGTCTAGCTACAAAATCTTTATATTGCTGAGTGGTGTATTTACGATTCATTCTCTTTAAAACTGTATCACATCCAGATTGGATAGGAATATGAAGATGATCTACAATAACATGTCCCTTTCCGATCATATCGATCATATGATCAGTGATCTGGTTTACTTCAATTGAAGAGATTCTTAAACGTTTTAATCCTTTTACTTCTTTGATCATATCTTCGATCAGATGATCAAAATCATAGTTTTCAAGATCTAAGCCATAGGCTCCTGTATGAATACCAGTCAATACGATTTCTACAAAGCCATTATTTACAAGCTGCTGAGCCTGTTCGATAACATGCTCCTTCTTTCTAGATCTGACTAATCCTCTAGCATATGGGATAATACAATAAGTACAGAACTTATTACATCCATCTTCTATTTTTAAGAAGGCTCTGGTATTTTCTGTAAATACATCTACATTCAATTCTTCAAATTCTTTTTCTTTTAATACATTTCTCACTTTTGTGATCTGCTGATGAGAAAGCATATGCTGTTCACATAGATCTACGATTTCATTTCTAAATTGTGTTCCTAAAACAATATCTACCCCTTCAATTGAAGAGATCTCTTCTGGAGCAACCTGTGAATAGCATCCTACTACAGCTACGACTGCATCTGGGTTACGCTTAATTGCCCTACGGATCATATTACGAGATTTGCTATCTCCAGTATTTGTAACTGTACAGGTATTAATAATATAAACGTCAGCTATTTCTTTAAAGCTTACTTTATGATAATCATGCGCTTCAAAAAGACGCGAAATAGCTTCAGATTCATAGGTATTTACTTTACATCCTAAAGTGTGTATTGCATAAGTTTTCATATTATCCTCCCCTATTTCATTAATTTTTTATATGTTTTATCTGTGATCATCTGATGATCATGTAAATAATCGATCAGGTCCTCATCTTCATTTATTAATTTTTCAACTATTTCAATCAGGATATTGATATCTAGATCACTTTTATATTGTTTTTGATCATATAAAGCATAATTTAAAATAAATTCTTTCTTTGTATCATCAAACAGGTAGATTCTTCCTGTTTCATTTAAATAGTAATAATACAGATGATCCTGATGATTAATATATCTAAAATCCGTAAAATGATAAAAATAGTGACCATAAAGAGATATTGGATTCTGCATTTTACCGATTTCGTTTTTCCATAAATTCTTTTCCCATTTTAAATTAGTACGTAAGTAATCATAGATAAATTCATGATTCAATTTTTCATCAAAAATAGGAATAAGTATCAGCTCTGGACTATAAAAGTGTGGCATTTCATTGATCTTATCTAAGATTTCTAATTCAATCACCTTATTAAGAGATGTAAAATCTAATACTTCTCCAATATAAGGATTTGCATTGATTGCTGAATAAATCAGATCTATTTCATTTTTATTTTGGAAAGCAGTGATATATGCTTTTGTATTTTGAAGAGTGATTTCATTATCTAATTGTACTGGAATTTTATAAAGCTTGATCAGCTCTTCATTTTTTTGAATATATTCATATGCTTTTAGTTTTTTAATTTTAACTTTTGGAGCGTATTTAGTTAATTTCGCTAATTTTTCATTACTCATGGTCAGTTAACTCCAGTTCATAGCTGATTACACTAAGCATATATAAGGGTGCAGTTTCTGAACGTAAAATTCTTTTACCAAGGGAACAGGATATAACTCCTGCTTCTTTCATATAATCGATCTCGCTTTGTTCAAAGCCACCTTCACAGCCCACGATAATAGTAATACTTTCCTTTGGTTTTGCTTTAGATAATGCCTGCTTTAAATTGCTTGATTCCCCTCTTTTAGCTTCTTCTTCATAAGCTACCAGATTAATATCTCCAAGATATGCAGGAAGCTGTTTTAAGGTAACATAATCAGTAATTACTGGAATCTTATTGCGATAAGACTGTTCACAGGCTTCTTTGATGATCTTTTCATACCTGATTTTCTTTTTAGCAAAGCTTTTTTCATCGAGCTTGACTACTGTTCTTTTAGAAATCAATGGTACTATTCTATTGACTCCTAATTCTGTTGCCTTCTGTAAAACAAATTCAAACTTATCTCCTTTAGGCATAGAATAGATCAAAGTCACCTCATGATCAAGTTCGGTAGAGTTCTCCATCTCTTCAACGATCTTTAGTTTTCCTTCTTCAAGGGAATCAATCGTACATAAATAGCATTTTTCATGAATCAGACCAATGACCTGATCGCCATTTTTATATCTCATTACCTTTTGCATATGATGAATATCATTGCTTTGAGCAAACAGATATTCATCCTTTTTCTCAGCTACAAAATATCTCTGCATAATCTTCCTCCAAAAGCAAAATCTTAGCCTATCATACTACTTTTTTATAAAATATACAATAAAAAAAGGCAATTACTATAGCAATTGCCCACTTATATTACAACTTAATACCATGGTATCTCCAGTTTCAAGATTTAATAGATTTACGTCTGTTCCATCAGAATAATATACATAATTCGCATTGATCGCTAAATGTTCTCCAGGAATGGAATATTGATAGGCATCTCCTGTTTCAAGATCCAATAAACAGATATTGTAGTTATAAGAACTTGAAGCTTCAAAAATAAGAGTATTTCCATCTATAACATATTCATAGACTTCAATATCAACTAAGCATTCACTACTGTTTGTAGTAAGATCATAGGAATAAATGTAAAGATCATCTGCCTTTAAATAAATAATTGAATCATCCAAAATGGTAAAGGTATAGATCTCTTCATCAATGATCTGTTGAACCTCATTGCTTGTAAGATCCATACAATAAAGCCCTGTTGTAGTACTATAATATAAAACCTGATCATATACACAGATATTATAGCTCTGTTCATCATTAAGCTTTTCACTTTCCTGTGTATTAAAATCATAGCGATAGATCGACTCCTGATCTGGGTCGTTTTGATAATATAAATAATGATCATTAACCATTAAATAATAGCTAGCACTATCAATAATTTCCTGATTAAGTCCATTGGTCAGATTAAAGCTGTAAACATAATGATTTTCATCACAATAGATCAAAAGATCATTGTAGACCGTTAAATAGCTGCAGTCCCCTGAAACTAAAATAAAGGAATTTTGAAGATCTAAATCTCCCTGTACAATATTACCGCTATTATCAATATAATAAACATGATTTCCACTAGTAGTTAAATAACCACCTGACATACTATTAGAGATCTGTGCCTGAGAAGAAATTGGTGTAAATAAAACATCGTAGTTTACATTTTCTACCTCTTCTTCTTCGTAATCCCAATTTTCTTCACTGTCAGTGCCATTATTATAAAAAACAGCAAGTAAAATGGCTCCTAATACCAATACCCATAAAGCAATCGTTTTAAATTTTGAAGACTCTGTCTGTACATACAGATCATCCTCTTCATATTCTTCTTCAATACGGCTGTATAGATCATATCCACAGTATTGACAGAAACGAGAATCATCATCGATAATTCTACCACATTTTTCACATATCATTTTCATCACCGTATATATCTTATCAAATAATTAGAAAAAAGACAAGAAAAGCACGCTAGTTAACTAGCGTACTTAAAGTAAATTCATCATTAAAGGCATCAATAACAATTGTTTCGTTATTCTTAACTCCATTTTCTAGAATTAATTTAGCGATCTTTGTTTCGATATGAGTCTGGATATATCTCTGTAATGGTCTTGCTCCATATTTAAAGTCATATCCCTGTTCAACGATTAGATCCTTGGCAGCAGAAGTTACTGATAAGGTGATTTCCTGTTCCTTTAATCTGTCTTCTAGTTCTTTCATAAATTTATCAATGATCTGATATACTACATCTTTTCCTAAAGAATTAAACATAACGATTTCATCGATACGGTTTAAAAATTCAGGTTTAAAATGAGATCTTAATTCACTCATAACCATTGATTGTGTTGATGCATCATTATTTTCTAATAGATATTGAGATCCTAAGTTAGAAGTCATAATAATGATCGTATTCTTAAAACTTACTGTCTTACCCTTAGAATCAGTGATTCTACCATCATCTAATACCTGTAATAAGATATTGAAGACATCTGGATGAGCTTTTTCAATTTCATCCAGCAAGACAATAGAATAAGGATGAGTTCTAACAGCTTCAGTTAATTGACCACCTTCTTCATAGCCTACATAACCTGGAGGAGCTCCTAATAATCTAGATACACTGAATTTTTCCATATATTCAGACATATCAATACGAACGATATATTTTTCAGAATCAAATAGCTGTTCAGCTAATGCTTTAGCTACTTCAGTTTTACCTACCCCAGTAGGACCTAAGAATAAGAAGGAACCAATTGGTTTGCTTTCATCTCTGATTCCAGCTCTGCTTCTTAAAATACAATCATAGACTTTCTGTAAGGCTGAATCCTGACCAATTACACGTTTACTTAGCTGATCCTTTAGATTTAATACCTTTTCACGTTCTGATTGTTGAAGCTTTGTAACTGGGATATTTGTCCATTTAGCGATTACTTCATTAACAGTATCTTCAGTTACCTTTTCTTTTAAAAGACTTTCTTCTTTAGAAGAAGATTGTAATTCATTGATTCTCTTTTCTAATGCAGGAATCTTATCATATTTTAACATAGAAGCCTGTTCAAAGTTTGATTCTAGCTGGTACTGTTCCTGCATTAACTGCATCTTAGCTAATTCTTCCTTTAGATTCTTAACTTCATCGATTCCCTTCTTTTCTTCTTCCCATTGGTTCATTAAAACACTTTCCTGTTCCTTTAAGGAAGAGATCTTATGATTGATTTCTTCTAATCTTTCCTGATTAGCATCTGTTTTATCCTTTTCAATAGAAATTCTTTCCATTTCCAAACGATTGATATCTCTGGTGATTTCATCTAATACTACTGGCATAGAATCGATCTGCATACGAATGGTAGCACATGCTTCATCAATTAAATCGATTGCTTTATCTGGTAAGAAACGATCAGTAATATATCTTTCAGAAAGATTAGCAGCTGCTACAATAGCACCATCGGAGATCTGTACCCCGTGATGAGATTCGAAACCATTTTTTAAACCTCTTAAAATAGCAATCGTATCATCAATATTAGGTTCATCTACTAAAACCTTCTGGAAACGTCTTTCTAATGCAGCATCCTTTTCAATATAATTACGATATTCATCTAGAGTAGTTGCACCAATACAGTGTAATTCCCCTCTTGCAAGCATTGGTTTTAATAAATTGGCTGCATCCATGGCACCATCTGTTTTACCTGCTCCAACTAACTGGTGAATTTCATCGATAAATAGAATAATATTACCATTAGCTTTCTTGATTTCATTCAAAACAGCTTTTAGTCTTTCTTCAAATTCACCACGATATTTAGCCCCTGCTACTAAAGCTCCTAAATCTAATTCATATAAGGTTTTATTTTTTAAAGAAACTGGTACGTCATTTTTAAAAATACGCCATGCCAGACCTTCAACTATAGCTGTTTTACCTACCCCTGGTTCTCCAATTAAAATTGGGTTATTCTTTGTCTTACGACTTAAGATCTGCATAACATGACGAATTTCTTCATCACGACCAATTACGACATCTATTTTTCCATCTTTAACGTCCTGTGTTAAATCTCTTCCGTATTTTGTTAATACTTCATATTGATTTTCTGGGTTTTGATTATCCACTTTACTTGTCCCCCTTATTTCTAATATAATTCCTTGAACCTGGCTTTTATTTAACTTGAATTCCTTTAATAAAGTCTCTACAGCATAAGAATGACAGTCAAATAAAGCTAAGATAAAATGTTCAACTGATAAATAGTCATCCTGATATTGTTTCTGATACATTTCAGCATGAGACATGACTTCATTTAAATCCGAAGAAAGATAAGGTTGAGAATTATTTGAGGTTGGTAAACTCTTAATCTTATTTTCTGTAGATACATAAAAACGATCAATATCAACATTAGCCTTTTCTAATACTCTATGCAGCATTCCTGATGTATCATGTGATAATGCATCAATCACATGTAATACATCTACATTAGAGTTCATATGCTTTTTAGAAATTTCTGATGCCTGATATAATCCTTCCTGCATCTTTGTTGTCATATTTTCGATATTCATGTTATCACTCCTTTAGCACTCAACCATCCCAAGTGCCAAATATATTATAACCCATAAATTTAGCACTGTCAACAAATGAGTGCTAATATTTTTAAAAAACAAAAGAAATAGATTAACTATTTCTTTTTATCATTAGGATAATATTCATCGATGATCTTTTGAGCAGCTACACGATATGCATCGGATAAGCTAGCAAGAATTAGGATCGTTCTTAATCTTGTTTCTTCATTTTCCAGATTCAATTGTGAATTTGCAGCTATGATCTGTTCCATAGAATCTATGATTGATTGTTTCTGACTGCTTTTTAATTCAATCAGTTCATCATAAAATTGACAGATATCAAACTCTCCCTGTTCCTTTAACTTATATACAGGTGCCAATAGACGTTGAATCTCATCGATCATAAGAGTATTTTTAAGATTATAGACCAGCAGCATTTCAATAATTCGATCCTTGGAATATTTTTTTCCAGAAATTGGTTCAACTACTCCCTTTTTACAGTAGTTATTGACCATTGCTTTTGTGATGATCTTATCTTCTTCTGTACGCTTATGATTTTCAAATGTACGATCAAATAAAGTTGTGATCTGATCGATATATAGATCTAAATCAGGCAGATCTTTAGAAGTCAGATCAGCTTCTAATAAAACTTCATTTGCTATATCTTCTATTGTTTTTGCCATAGACTATTGGAATTTAAAGATAAACCATAATAAGATGATACATAAGAAGAAAAGTCCCCATCTCCAAGCTCCTTCCTTCAATGAAGCTAAGCTTTGTTCATAGGTTGTCTGTTTTTCTGATGCCTGTTCTTCAAATTCTCCATTTGCTTCTTTACGTCTATCAGATCTCTTTTTTACTTTTGTTGCCATACTGTTACTCCTTATTATTTGATTGAACTACGATCAGATCCCCACTAGTAGAAATAATAGCTTCATTATCTAATATTTCATTTGATACACATAATGGATCTGAATTAGTTAAATGATAATCTTTTAGTGGATAAAAACATCCATCAATTGATAATTGTGTTTCATTAACCGCAAAGAAGCTTAAATATTTATAATGATCTTTCGTGATCGTATAAGTTCCCTGAGTTAATAAATAGATTTTATTCTGGGCATCGTAGATATAAATAGAATGCTCTCTAAAACGAATCAAAAGACACATAACTGCGAAAAAATGATCTAATCTGCCGTTTGTTACCCCAAAAAGATTAATCTCATTATACTTGTTTTTTAAAGCATAATCAATACCTTTTGCCAGGTCGGTGTCATCTTTTATACAAGGTAAAACAACAGGATCATACTGTTTTAATAGGTCGTGATTCTCTAGAGAATCAAAATCTCCTATAATTGCGATCGGTTCAATATGCTGGTTAATTAAAGTCTGTAGCCCTCCATCAATTGCTACATATGGTTGATTGGGATCTAGTTTAAGATCACAGATCGATGCTCCTACTATTCCTATTTTCATAATAATGACTCGATTTTTTCTTTACGGTCAGATGCATTAAAGACATAGCTTCCAGCAACTAATACATCACAGCCAGCATCCTTACATAGCTTACCAGTTAAAGCATTGATTCCCCCATCAACTTCAATTAAATAGCTTTTATTTTGGGCAAGCTGAGCAATCTTTTCTACAGCTATTGGATTAAATTTCTGTCCACCAAAGCCTGGCTCTACGCTCATTACTAATACTAGATCAATATCCTTTAAGAAAGGCTTGATTGCTTCTACTGGGGTACCTGGTTTAATAGAAATTCCTGCTTTAACTGATGCAGAGTGGATCATATCGATCACCTTTTGTACGTCTTCCTTATTTTCGCAGGCTTCATAATGGAAGGTGATCAGATCAGCTCCTGATTTAATAAATTCTGGAATATATTTTTTAGGGTCACTGATCATCAGATGGACATCTAAGAAAAGATCTGTAGCATCTGATATATTTTTTAAGATACTATAACCAAAAGAAATATTAGGAACAAAGTGTCCATCCATTACATCATAATGGATCCATTGAGCTCCTCCATTTTTAATATCTTCAATTTCTTCCTGCAGCTTCATAAAATCTGCAGATAAAACAGATGGTGCAATAATCATCAATATTTCTCCTTTCGATTCATGATTTCATTCATCATAGCTAAATAATCTTTATATCGACTTTTACTTGTTCTTCCTTCTTCTACTGCCTTCTTTACAGCACAATCAGGCTCATTCATATGCAGACATCCTCTAAATTTACATTCTTCAGAAAGTTTAGCATAATCATGATAAGCTAAGGCTGCCTGCCATCGATCCATCTCCAAGATCAAGGATGAAAAACCTGGTGTATCAGCGATCAGTCCTTCAAAGATAGGATAAAATTCTACATGTCTGGTAGTATGCTTTCCTCTGCCTAAAACCTGTGAGATCTCTCCTGTTTCAATTTCAAATGAGGCATTTAATGCATTTAGAAAGCTTGACTTTCCTACCCCGCTTTGTCCAATTAAAACACTTGATTTATCTTTAAACAGCTTTCTTACAGCCTCTAATCCTATCTGATCCTTTGAACTGATAGGATAAACTTTATAACCATCATGAAGATATTCCTGAATCATCTTATGTACAGGATCTTCTTCACTAACAAGATCCATTTTAGTAATAATGATCACTGGATGAATCTTCATATTTTCAACCATCAGTAAAAATTTATTTAATAGAGATCTTTGAAAATCTGGTTCTCTGGCTGAAACAATAATCAATGCCTGATCAATATTACTGATAGGTGGTCTGATCATAGAATTTGTTCGATCATGAATAGATAATATATATCCTTCATCCTTATTTTCAATTTGAAAATCAACATGATCCCCTACTAATGGTTTAATATTCATTTTTCTAAATTTTCCTCTAGCCTTACATGCATAAGTCTGTCCATCGCTATAAACATAGTAGAAGCCAGATAAAGCCTTAATAATAATTCCTTCCATATTACTCCTATTCTTCTGTAGTAGTCTCTGTTGATTCAGTAGTTTCTTCACTCTGAGTGTCTTCTGTTGTATCTTCAGTTTCAGTATCTTCAGGAGTTACTTCAATTTCTGGTTTTGAATCATAGTAATATAAAGTAACAGTAGTTCCCTTCTTAGTAATAACTGTACCTACCTCAATAGATTGCTTTACAACCTTATTGATCGTCATAGCAGCAATTTCTGCTGGATCAGTAGGAGGAGTTAATACTTCAAGTTTAACATTTAATCCTGATTGAGTTAAAATTCCCTGTGCACTGGTAATATCAGAATTATAGAAATTACCCATTGTATAGGAATAGCTAGCTACAACCTTTAAACGGATCGTACGATTGTCCTGTTCAGGATTGATCTTTGTATTAGGCTCAATAGATTGTTCAATAACTGTATTAGGTGCATAGGAGCTGTTATCTACATACATCGTATTGATCGTAAAACCTTTCGTACTTAAATCATTATAGGCCTCATCAAAATCCATTCCCACATAATCAGACATCACCAGATATAATCCAGATGAAATCGTAATCGTGATTTCTGAACCCTGGTCTACTTTTCTTCCCTGAGTAGGATAAACCTTACAGACTAAGCCTTCTTCATAGTTATCGGAAGGTTTAGGCTCAGCTTCCTTAACTACAAATCCTTCCTCTTCAAGCATTACAATAGCTTCTTCTTCACTCATTCCTAAAACATTAGGGATCTGTACCTGTTCAATTCCTGCATGCATAAATTTGATCCATACAATTAAAACAATAAAGATCATCGCTAAAGCAGCCATAGTTGAATAAACAATTACACGATTACGATGTTTTTTTCTTTCTTTTTCTAACTGTTCAATTTCTTCTGGTGTTTTTTCAATCAGAAAGATATCCTTTTTATTGGCAACTATAGTCTGTTCATCACTCTCATGAACCAGTTCTAATTTTACTTCATCCTTGTTTTCGATATAGGATTCAAGATCAGCCAACATTTCATCAGCATTTTTGTAACGATCATCGACACTTTTGGCTGTAGCTTTAATAATAATATTTTCAATAGACTGATAGATCGTTGGATTAAATTCTCTAACTGATGGGATCTCTTCCTCAATATGCTTCATCGCTATATTAACTGGAGAATCACCCGTAAATGGCAATTTACCTGTCAGCATTTCATAAAACATAATTCCAAGGGCATAAATATCGCTCTGACATGTCCCCTTGCCACCTTTAACGATTTCTGGAGCAAGGTAATGTAAAGAACCCATAATAGTATCCCCTTGAGTAACCTGAGATAGATTTTGAATAGACGCAATCCCAAAATCTGTAATTTTAACAGTTCCACTGTCTTTAACCAATATATTCTGTGGTTTTAAGTCTCGATGTATAATATGAGCTTCATGAGCTGCTGAAATTCCCTTTAAAATTTGCATCATGATGGCAACAGCTTCTTCCTGCCCTAATCCACGTCTGATTGCGATCAGATCCTTTAAAGTCTGACCTGGAACATATTCCATAATAATATAATGCTTATTACCTTCATCCCCAACATCGAATATTTTTACAATATTACGATGAGCGATCAGAGCAACTGCATTAGCTTCACGTTTAAAACGTTCAACATGTACAGGATCATCTGATAATGATTCCCTTAATATTTTTACTGCAACATCTCTTTTTAATATATCATCATAAGCAAGGTAGACATCAGCCATACCTCCCTGTCCAATCATTGATCTGACATGGTAACGATTTGATATGATCATATCTTTCATTGCAGATCACCTCTTTCAATATATGCAACCACAACAGTGACATTATCCTTGCCTCCCTGACGATTGCTAAGCATAATCATCGCGTTGGTTTTTCTTGATAAGTCATCCTTTGTGTATAATATTTCCTTCATTTGTCTTTCGCTGATGCCATTGTATAAGCCATCCGAACAAAGTAGAATATATCCCTCCTGTAAAGGAAGAACATCAACCTTAACTTCAATTGAATCACTAACTCCAACGGCCTTCATCAAAATATTCTTTTTTTCATGTGTTTTAGCCTGTTCCTTAGAGATCAGACCATTTTTTACTAATTCATTTACAAATGTATCATCTGTAGTCAGTAATTGAATATCTTCACGGTTGATATAATAGCAGCGACTATCACCAATATTAGCGATCAGCAGTTTATTTTCATAGATCAAAGCACAGACTAAGGTCGTTCCCATTCCAGCATGAGCTTCATTTGCATAGGCATATCGTTTAATACGATTATGTGCTTCCTTAATTGCCTTTGCAAGCCATAAAGAAGCAGCTTCTACACTTTCAAAATGATTGCATAAATGATATGCTTTTACAATTGAATCACAGGCCATTTTACTAGCCAGTTCCCCAGAATTATGTCCACCCATTCCATCACAGACCAATAATAGGGTTTCCCTTTCCTTCTGTTCAATTGCAAAATTATCTTCATTTGTTTGTCTTTGACCAATATCTGTTGCGCTGCATATTTTCACTATGATCACCCCTTATAGCGATTTCTTAATTGTCCACAAGCTCCATCAATGTCTCCACCGTGTTCTTTTCTGATAGTACATCTAATTTTTAATCGATTCAATTCCTGAAAGAACTGATTAATATTCTCCTTAGGAGAAGTTTTAAACCCATGCTCATCTACTTCATTATATGGAATAAGATTTACATAACAGTTTAATCCTCTTAAATAATGAGCAAGCTGTCTAGCATGGATCAGCTGATCATTTACATCTTTGATCAGAATATATTCTAGAGTAACTCTACGATTGGTTTTATCAATATAGAATTCCATAGCTTTACGCAGATCATCCATCTTATATCTTCTATTAATTGGCATGATCTGATCTCTGATTTCATCACTTGGTGCATGAAGAGAAATTGCCAGATTTGTCTGTAATGGATCAAAAGCATACTCCTCGATCTTATTACATAATCCACAGGTAGATACTGTGATATGTCTAGCCCCAATCTCCAGCCCCTTTTGAAAATTAATAATATGAAGGAAATTCATTACATTATCGTAATTATCAAATGGTTCTCCTGTTCCCATAACTACAACATGACTGACTCTGCCTTCAACCTCATTCAGATCCTTTTGAACCATCATGATCTGAGCTACCATTTCTCCACATTGAAGATTTCTTTTTTTCTTGATCAGTCCACTGGCACAGAATGCACATCCCATATTGCATCCTACCTGAGAACTTACACAAACAGAATAACCATATTCCATGATCATTAAAACTGTTTCGATATATTCTCCATCTTCTAATTCAAATAAATACTTAGTTGTTCCATCATGAGAAACCTGTTTATCTTTGATTTTTAAAGTCTGAATTTCAAAATAATTCTTTAGTTTTTCTCTTAATTCTTTATTTATATTACTCATTTCATCAAAAGAAGTCACCTGTTTACGGTAAAGCCATTCAAATACCTGTGCAGCTCTAAATTTCTTCTGATTGATAGATATAAAATATTCTTCTAGCTGTTCTAAAGTATAATTATAGATCTGTTCCATAGTCCTTAACTAATTTACACATATAAAAACCATCACTATGATATTCATATGGTAGAATTACTCTCTCCTTTATTACTTTCATATCTTTATATTTTTCAACAAATGCTTTGATCTGTTTATCATTTTCTTTTCTGTTTAGCGTACAGGTACTATAAACCATGGATCCTCCATGCTTTAATAGTACATATGCATTATCTAACAAATTTTTTTGAATTGCAATAATTTCATCCATATTTCTATTATCCTGATATTTGATCTCAGGTTTTCTTCCAATTACCCCAAGCCCAGAGCAAGGTGCATCTAATAAAATATAATCAAAGCTTTCATGAGGATAGACTTCAGAGAGCTTAGTGGAATCTCCTACATGCAAAGATGTATTGGTAACCCCTAAACGATCCAGCTGATTTTGTACCAGTCTGATTTTATGTTCATAAAGATCATGGGCATCAATGTTTCCAGTATTATTCATGATCATTGCCAGATGACTCGTTTTACTTCCAGGTGCACAGCACATATCCAAGACATGGCTATTTTGAGCAGGATCCAATAATCTTGCCACCAGCTGACTGGATTCATCCTGAACAGTTACTAATCCCTGTTTATATTCTTCACTGTTGGCAATATTGCCTTCCTTATAGATCAGACTATCTTGAGATAGATTACCTTCTTTAAAACGATCAGATAAAAGCTCTTCTTTATTTGCCTTCAGGGTATTCACTCTAGCAGTTAATAAAGGGACTTCAAAAAAACTTTGAACAATCTTAATCATCTGATCTCCATATTGTGCCTTTAGCATTTTTACAAGCCATAAAGGAGTAGAATACTGGATCGATATTCTTTCTAATTCATCTTTAGCCTCTATTTCTCTTTTCCCGTTACGTTCAAAATTACGTAAAATCGCATTAACGGTTTTTGAACGATAGGCATTTTTCTTTTTTACGATTTCCACTGCTTCATTAATAATAGCATAATGAGGAATACGGTCTAAAAACAGCATCTGATAAATACTCATTTTAATGACCATCAGATCAAAAAGCTTGATCTTATTATGAAGATAAGGTTCAATCTGATAATCAAGATATAATTCATTCTGTACCGTCCCATAAACTATACGTGTAAGCAGATCTTTATCTTCTTTTTTTAATTGATTATTTTCGATCGCTTTATTCAATGATAAATTGATATAAGCTCCTTCTTTTTTATAAGCATATAAAATATCTGCTGCAATTTTTCTCATATATTCCTCCTATAGCTGATTATATGGATTAAAATCTACCATGATTTCTATTCCACGATGATTTTTATTATATCTTGTGATCAGCTCATCTAAAACGTGATATAACTCATTTGATTTTGTATATTTGATCATTAATCGATAGCGATACATATCCTTTACCTTATATACAAGCCCTTTAGCAGGACCAAGAAGAATAACATGATCAACATTATCTTTTATATATTGACTGATCACGATTGCTTCTTTAGCAAGTGCTGCTTCATCCTTAGAACGTATGATCATACTCGCTAAATGACAATAAGGTGGATAATTTCCTAAATATCGATATTTCATTTCTTGTTTAAAGAAAGACAGATAGTCATGATGTGAACTTGTTTTAATTGCATAATGTTCAGGATTGTATGTCTGGATCATAACTCTCCCCATTTTCTCTCCTCTTCCACTTCTTCCAGATACCTGTAAAAGAAGCTGAAAGGTTCTTTCACTCGCTCTAAAATCAGGCAGATTCAACATCAGATCTGCATTGATCACGCCCACAAAGGTAACATCATTAAAATTTAATCCCTTAGCAACCATCTGTGTGCCAAGTAAGATATTATATTCTTTATTTCCAAAGGATTTTAAGATCTTTTCATGGGCATCCTTACGTTTAGTTGTATCCATATCCATACGGATCACCTTTGCACCATCTATATGTTCATTTAAATACTGTTCGATCTGTTGTATTCCCTGTCCATATGGTCTGATCTTTTTATGCTGACATTGTGGACAGACATGAGGAATATCCCTTTCATATCCACAGTAATGACATTTCAGCTTATGATCTGTTAAATGATAGGTCAATGATACATCACAATGTGGACATTTAAAAACATATCCACACTCCTGACACATAATATAATTAGAATATCCTCTACGATTCATTAATAAAATAACCTGTTCATCCTTAGCAATTGTTTCTTTGATTCTGTTTTCCATTTTATAAGATAACATTCCATAATTTCCATTATGCATTTCATCGATCATATTGATCACTTCAACCTCAGGCATATCCTGCTGATTAAAGCGAACAGGCATTTCAATATAAGCATAGCTGCCTTTTTTTGCTCTTGCAAAGCTTTCCACACTTGGAGAAGCACTCCCTAAAACAACAAAGGCATTATGATAAGTTGCACGAAATAAAGCTACATCCTTCGCATGATAACGAACACCTGTTTCCTGCTTATAACTTCCATCATGTTCTTCATCTAGAATAATCACACCAATATTCTCCAATGGGGCAAAGATTGCACTTCTTGCACCAATTACAATATTTACTTCCCCTGATTTAATACGTGTATATTCATTATATTTTTCTGTATTATTTAAACGAGAATGTAAAACAGCTACCTTTTTGCCAAATCTCTTTTTAAAGATTTCAACCATCATAGGCGTTAAAGAAATTTCAGGAACCAGCATAATAGCTCCCTTTCCTTCTTCAATTACTCTTTTTACAAGATTCAGATAAACCTCTGTTTTTCCTGATCCTGTAACCCCATATAATAAAGCTGTTTTATGATCATTCTTTGCTTCTAATAATAGTTCTAAGGCTTTATTTTGCTGTTCATTTAAATTTGGCCAGTTTTCCATTGTTTGATTTGCTTTATATTCATCAAAGGCTTCTACACTGATCAGATCAATAGCATGCAGCTCAATAAGCTTTTTTATGATCCCTGCACTAAAAGGAACCTGTTCCAATAAGAGAGGCTGATTTGCTTCAGCAATAAACTTATAGCAGGCTTTCTGCTTTGGAGTACTAACCTGACTACCATCAATAGCCTGTACATATTTGATATATTTCTTAACAATTTTCTTGTTTTCTTTGATTTTTAAATGTGGTGGAAGCATGGTTAACAGACATGCAATTTTAGGAGATAAGGTAGTTTTCTTTAAAAAGTCTGCAACCTTCTCTAATTCAAAATTCAACAATGGCTGCTCATCTAATACTTCATTAATTTCTTTATATTCAAAGCCATTGATTTTTTCTAATTCTTCTTTTGTAAGAGAGGTTTCTTCAACCTTTTCAACATATCCTACGATCTGTTGCTTTCCAAAGGATACCTTTACACGTACTCCATTCATAACAGGAGCATAACTCAAATAGGAAAAGGTATGATCTAAAGAATAGGTTGGATGTTCAACTAATACATCTACAATATACATATCATCACCACCTTTGTTATTATACCATAAATGGGCCTTAAAACAAATAAAAAGCTAGAAGTCTCCTTCTAACCTTAAATCTTATTTTTCTTTTCAACAGCTTCAAGAATAATCTTCTTTACATTAGAAACTGTATCTTCTAATACATCATTGATCACTTCATGTTCAAATAGAGGAATCTTTGTAGTTTCATAGGCTACACGTCCCATTCTGATTTGAATCTGCTCTTCTGTTTCTGTTCCTCTTCCTCTAAGTCTCTGTTCAAGGATTTCAAGACTAGGAGTAGAAATAAACATTGAAGTATCTACGATGCCAGTTTTCATCAGATTTTCAACTCCATTTACATCGATCTCTACTAGAACATTCTTACCAGCTTTTGTATTATTTTCAATTTCACTGATCAATGTTCCATAGTAGTTTCCATTATGTTCATCATATTCAGCAAATTCATGATTTTCAATTTTTTGAATAAATTCTTCTTTTGAAATAAAATAATAATGCTGACCATTTATTTCTCCTTCTCTTGGTGCTCTGGTAGTCGCAGAAATACAAACACCAAGATTCAGATTTGGATCTTCTTTTAATTTATTTACAACCGTTCCTTTTCCAGCTCCACTATAGCCAGAAATAGCAATTACAATTCCCTTTTTCATATAGATCACTCCTTTAATGTAGAATAGTCTAAAATAAAGAGTTTGTCAAACCTTTTTAGTATATGTTATAATGGGTGGGGTGATAATATTATGGCATTTGATGGATTAATGTTACATGTAGTAACAGAAAATTTAAAACAGGAATTATATCAGGGAAGAATCAATAAGGTTTATGCGATCTCTAACTATGAATTATTATTTAATATCAGATCGAATAGAGAAAATAAAAAATTATTGATTTCATGTCATCCTATGTATGCAAGAATTCAATTAACTAATTTAAAATATGATACACCAGCTAATCCAAAGCAATTTGTAATGTTGCTTAGAAAATATCTTGAAGGGAGTCATATTGCACAGATCGAGCAGATCGGTTTAGAGCGTATTTTAAAGTTTACGATCTATTCAAGAAATGAACTTGGAGATTTAGAAACCTTATATATGTTTGTTGAAATCATGGGGAAGCATTCTAACTTCATTCTTTGTAATCAGAATTTAAAAATCATAGATTGTTTAAAGCATATATCTCCTAGCATGAATACAGTAAGATTTGTTCAGCCTGGTGCAATCTATGAATTACCTCCTCTACTAGATAAGATCAATCCTTTAGAAAACTGTGAGGTTTCAACTAATAATTATAATAAAACCTATCAGGGAATTGCTCCAGTTGTTTCTAAAGAAATCCTGTATCAGAATGATCAGGGATATAGTTTTAAAGAGGTATTGGATCGAATTGTTTTATCACAATCGATCTATATCACCAGAACAGATAATAAGGAATACTTTTACTTAATTCCTTTAACCTATCTCAATGCTCCTTTTAAAGAGTATTCTCTTTATGATGGTCTTGATGCTCATTTTGCTTCCATTGATACCAAAGAAAGAATCAAACAGCAGACCTCTGACTTAGAGAAATATGTTCAAAATGAATATACTAAAAACGTGAATAAGCTTGCTAAGCTTGAACAGACCCTTGATGAGTCAACAAATAGTGAAGAGTTAAGAATTAAAGGGGATCTTTTATTTGCTTCTTTGCATTTGATTGAAAAAGGGATGACCAGTGTTGAGGTAGACAATTATTATGATAATACAAAAATGCTTATTGAGCTTGACCCTCGTTTTGATGGAAAAACCAATGCTAAAAGATATTATAATCGTTATCAGAAGGCTAAAAACTCTCTGCAGGTATTAAATGAACAGATTGAAAAGACATTAGAAGAAATTGAATACTTTGATACTTTATCCACACAGCTGATGAATGCATCCTATAATGATGCGATTGAAATGAAGGAAGAATTAGAAGAACTTGGATATCTTCATAAACATAAGAAAAAAGGACTGCAGCCTAAAAAGAAACATCCAGCCTTTGAAACCTATACTACAAAGGATGGAATAGAGATCTATATTGGTAAAAACAATCTGCAGAATGAATATCTGACCTTTAAATTTGCGAATAAAAATTATCTATGGTTTCATGCTAAGGATATGCCAGGAAGCCATTTAGTTGTTAATCAGTCTGAATTAGATGAATATACAATGCGTTTATGTGCTACCTTAGCTGCTTATTTTTCAAAAGGAAAGAATTCTTCCTCTGTCCCTGTGAATTATTGTCAGGTAAGAAATTTAAAGAAAATAAATGGTGGTCTTCCAGGAAAGGTTATTTTAAGTACCTATAATACGATCTATATCGATCCTGAAGAAGCTGTATTAGAAGAGATCACCAAGAAAGGAAACTAGCTATGCATGAAATAAAACTGATCCCCTGGAATGTAAGTGATAAGGTAGAAGCCTACTCAGTAACAAGACTAGGAGGCTATTCAACAGGGATCCATAAATCTTTAAATCTAAGCTTCTCACAGGGTGAAGATTATGAGATCGTTCTAAAAAACAGAGAACTCTTAGCCTCTACACTTCATACTGATCTGGATCATATGATTGCTTTAAATCAGACCCATTCTACTAATATAGTTGAAATCAAAAAGGAAGATGCAGGAAAAGGAATGCGTTATAAATGTCCTGAATTCAATGAAACGGATGCTTCTTATACCAAAGAAAGAGGAATCTATCTATTATCCTTTCACGCTGACTGTACACCAGTTTTACTATATTGTCCTGATATTCCTCTAGTAGCAGCAATTCATTCAGGATGGAAAGGAAATGTAGCAGAGATCACTCATAAATCGATTCAGTATTTAATCGACCATGAACATATCGATCCTACAAAAATGTATGCCTATATTGGACCAAGCATTGAATATCGTAATTTTGAAGTTGGCCAGGATGTAATAGATCTTGTCAATAAAATGAGCTTTGATGCCAGTGACTGTTATACAAAAAAGGATATACCTGGAAAATATCTGTTTAATGGGAAAAAGCTGGTCTATAAGCAATTAAAGCTTCATCAAGTACCAGATGAAAATATTACAGTTTCTCCCTATTGTACAATTGAAAATAATGATCTCTTTTACTCCTATCGTGTGGAAAAGACTGGAGGAAGATCTGTATCCCTTATTAAATTAAAATAACCAGATCATCAGGATCTGGTTACTTTTATTTGCGAATAAAATACTGCAGCTATGATTATGATACTTCCCATCATTTCATAGGTTCCAGGAATTTCATGAAGAAATACTAAGGCAAAAAGAATACTATATGGACTTTCTAGACTTGAGACGATACCAGCAAGGGTTGGATGGATATCCTTTAGACTGTTCACAAAAATCGTATGGGCTAATGCTGTCATAAATATTCCTAAGATCATCAGTAATAGAATATCGTTTAAAGTAATCGTAAAATCAAAAGTTAATAAAACAAGAGGAAGTAAGGAAAGCATAGCAGTCGTCTGTTCATAACAGGTAATACATGAGCTTTCATATTTTTTAGATAGTTCAGCATTTCCTAGGGTCAATAGAGCATATGCCATAGAAGAACTTAGACCAATCACTAATCCTTTAAAATAGTTTCCTTCAATACTTCCTTTACTTAAAATCATAACTCCAAGGATAACTAACAGAGCTTCGATCAGTTCCTGTTTATTGATTTTTTTATGTTTAAATACATATTCGATCAGCATAATAAATAAAGGAAAAGTAGAATAGCTGACGGTACCAATAGCTACAGAGGATAATTGAATCGAGCTAAGAAAAGACCACCAATGATAAGCTAAGATCATTCCTAAAGCAATCAGCAGGCCAAGATCTCTTTTATTGATATATTCCTTCTTTTTAGTTAGTATTCGATAGGTATTTAAAGTAATGGAAGAAAAGAATACTCTTCCAAAGGTAATGATCAATGAAGGCAATAAGATCCATTTAGCAAATAATCCTGCCATTCCAAAAAGAATAACTGATAGATTTAAGGATAAAAGAGATCTAGATTTCACGCAGATTCTCCACCTTTTTCATTTCTTTACCAATCTGAACAGCTAGAGAGGATGGTAATACCATATAATTATCTTCAGCTAGCACATCCCCAGCTTTACCATGAAAATATACAGCTAGATTACAGGCAGTTAAAAGATCATATCCCTGTCCAATAAGGCTGACAACTACTCCAGCTAAGGTATCTCCACTCCCTCCTATTGCCATTGCCTGATTTCCAGTTGTATTGATATATTTATATTTTTCATGATGAATAAGTGTATTTGGACCTTTTTGAATAATAATACAATGATATTTATTTACAAACCCATCAATATCCATATCAGGAATCAGTCTCTTTAACTCCCCTAAATGAGGTGTAAATACAAGAGGAGCCTGACATAAATCCAACAATTCTAAATGTCTAGACAATAGATTAATACCATCGGCATCTACTACTACAGGGACTTTAGCGTTTTTTAGCACATAGGTTAATTTTTCAAGTGCTTCATCCTTTTGTGAAAGACCACAACCAATTAAGATAGCCTGTACATTTAAATCTGGCTCCTTTTCATGGATACAAACAACTTCTGGAAGTCTTGAACGTACAATATCTAAAACATTCTCCTTGGAACAGACCTTCACTATTCCACAGCCTGTATAGATAGATCCCTGAGCTGCCATGATTCCTGCTCCTACATAATCATGAGAACCAGTAACATGAAGGATCACTCCATTCTTATTTTTATAATCATCATAATATCTTATCTTAAGATGCTTTATGGCATAATTTTCATCAATGATCTTGGCAATATGATTATCGATAAAAATCTTTTCATCGATATCAAGCGTCTCTAAAATCACATGATGATAATAATGCTGATACTCCTTGATCAGATAAAGCTTTTTTAAAGCCATAAAAGTAATAACATGATCACAATGAAAATAATGGTCATAGATTTTTCCATCTCCATCGATCCCACTAGGAATATCAATACTATATTTTGGTAAAGAACTTTGATTTAAAAAAGCAAATATATCTGCCAGATCATCCTGAATAGCTCGATTTAGACCTGCTCCAAAAACACCATCAATGATCACATCATATTGTTCAATATTTTCGATATGATCAATCAGATGTAGTCCAGTACTTAATATCTTACAGTTTTCATTCATCAGATGTTTACGATAAGGATAGATATCACAGATAATGCCATCTTCCTTAAAAAGTTTAGCCACCATAAAAGCATCAGCACCATTATTGCCAAATCCAGCAATGATCAGTGGTTTATGATATTCTTTAACATGCTGATAAAAAGCTCTTCCTGCTTTTTCTATTAATTCTAAAATAGTATAATACCCATTATTAACTAAGTAAGCATCGATCACACTTACCTGCTTTGTTTCGAATAAATACATTTCAATACCTCCTTTATAAGAAATATATATGTAATATTTTATAGTATCTGTTAAATTTTTTCAAACCGAATATAGGTTATTACTAGCTTTTTAAAATAAAGCTTGTTATAATATATCCGCAAAGGGGGGCCTAGCAGTGGTTAAAGTAGAAATTGATCAGCATATTTTTAATATCGATGATAAACCAACTCTAGAAAAGTACAATGATGTAATTCAGCAGGCCGAAGAAATTTTAAATGAAGTAAGGGAAAATATCTATCCATTATTTCTTGGTAGATCCAGTATGATCAAGGCAGGTGTCCTGATGCTGACTACCTTACTGATATGCAATGCTTTGGGGGTTAAGCATATGCGCATTATTCTTTTTGCTGAATATATTTTATGGTTTTTGGTCTGTCTGGGATTATCTGAATTTTTTACCCATGAGATCAAGAATTACATCAAGGCAGAAATAAAAAGCTTTAAAGAAAAATACAAATTTATCACAACTAAAAATTCCTAGCTAAACTAGGAATTTTTTATTCTACAGATTTTAGTGATTCAACCATTTTGATCTTATTAACTTCTTTTCTCATAATAATATTGATCATTTCAATAAAGAAGATCGATAAAACAATGGCAAATAAATATGGGTAAATATTTAATGTTCTTAAGAAGGATACTGCTTCAGTTTCTACCAGCAGAATAATAAATCGATGCAGATATTTTCCTAAGAAAAGTCCCAGGAAGGTACCGATAAAGCCTAATAGGGTATTTTCTTTAAAGATATAGTCATAGGTTTCCTTTGGATAAAAGCCTAATACCTTTAAAGTAGCTATTTCACTTACTCTTTCCTGAATATTAATATTTGTCAGATTATACAGTACAACAAAGGCTAACAGAGCTGCTGCACCAGTGATAATAATAATAATATAATTCAGACTGGCTAACATTGTAGTAAATTGTGTATATTGTGATTTTGTATATTCTACTGTAAGTATATTCTCATTTTTATATAATGAATTAGATAATGTATCCTCTAGTGATCGATCATTATCCTTCATAGTTGCATATAC